>ULVE01056415.1_pt1 | contig 61243 bp, 56 predicted proteins | sample 1959161 | NCBI WGS metagenome assembly ULVE01 (sample SAMEA4835778, study PRJEB28245) | human gut metagenome | biome: gut microbiome; material: fecal sample | place: Denmark | collected 2008
GGCTATGCCCGCGTGTTTATCCGAAGAGGCGGAAGGGTGTTAAATGCACAGAAATGCCCTCCACAGGCGCTGATGCTGTGGAGGGCTATTTCCTTGATTCTGTGTCTGCAATCGCTCCTGATGCCCTTTGCGGGCGTTTGGCGGCGTTTGCTGCGTTACTCCTCGCCGAGGAAGCGGATTTCGCCTTTTTCCGTCTTTTCCACTGCTGCCAGCGAAACCACCTTCAAGCCCATCCCACGCAGTGTTTCGCCACCGGGCTGGAAGCACTTTTCGATGCAGATACCCGCACCAACAGGATGGCACTCCGCCTGACGGCAAATGTCCATCAAGCCTTTGAGCGCTTCGCCGTTGGCAAGAAAATCATCAATCAGCAGCACACGCTGTCCCTTTTCCAGACAACGCTTGCCGACGTGGATGGTGCTGGTCGTCTGGTGGGTGAAGGAGAACACATCAGCGGTATACACATCGTCGCCAAGATTGCGGCGCTGACCCTTTTTGGCGATGATGACGGGCAGGTCGCCCATCGCCAGCGCAGTGGTCATGGCAAAGATGATGCCGCTGGCTTCGACGGTGAGGATGCAGTCAATCTGGTCATTGCGGAAAGCGTCCGCAAACGCCTGCCCAATATGGCGTGCGAGGGCGGTATCAACGCGGTGGTTGAGGAAGCGCTCGACGCGGACAACGCCGCCGGGGAGGATGTCACCGTCTTGAAGGATGCGCTGCTGAAGTTCCTGCATGGTGTGATTCCTGCCTTTTTTGCTGATTTTTTTGTAGGTTGCAACTGCTGCGTTTCCGCTCCCGGATAAACACGCGGAAGAAGCATGAAAGTGAGACCAACTCAATCGCGAGATGGGTGTCGAGAGGGGCGAAGCCCCTTCGCGGGTGCAGGGCAAATGAAACGGGACGAAGTCCCCCTGCCGGAGTCCAGAGGCAGAGCCTCTGGTGGGGTCAAAGGGCGAAGCCCCTTGCGTCACCTTCTGATGTCGTAGTTCATGTCCGCCAGATTGCGGATGGACTTCACATCGTCAGTGATGTTCGCGTCGCCGTGGATGGTGTGCTTGATGACGCTGGACGCAACGGCGAAATTCAGCATATCCATCGGCTTGTAATCGTGCAGCATGGCGTAAATCAGACCGGACGCAAACGCGTCGCCGCCGCCGACACGGTCAAGAATCGTGAAGGTGAACAGCTTCGACTCAAACGTATGCCCATCATACCACATGAACGCCTTCAAGCTGTTCTCCGAGCCGGAATGCGCATAGCGGACATGCCGCGCAATGCACTTCAAGTTCGGGTAGCGCTCCACAAAGTGCTGGAACACCTCGTCCTGCTCCTCGTAAGAGGGCTGAAGCGGTACGCCGTCCTTCCAGTCGCCCTTGCTGTGATCGCTTTCATCCTTCCAGAGGTGATACGGCTCAATCCCCAGCAGAATGTCCACATACGGCAGGCACTGCGTGCAGAAATCACGCGCCTGTTCCCACGTCCACAGCGCCGAGCGGAAATTCCCGTCAAAGGAGACGGTCATGCTCTTTTCTTTCGCCACGCGCAGCAAATCAAGCGTCAGCTGTGCGCAGTTCTCGCCCAGCGCCGGCGTGATGCCGGACAGGTGCAGCCAGTCAAAGCCATCCAGCAGCGCGGACAAATCCACATCCGAAAAGTCATATTCCGCCATAGCGGAATGCTTGCGGTCGTAAATCACCTTGCTCGGCCGAACGCCATAGCCCGTCTCCAGATAGTATGTGCCCAGCCGGTGCGACGGCGTTTCCTCCGGCGTGGAGAGAATCATCGGCGTGCAGTGCACATCGTTGGAGCGCAGCAGACGCACTGCCGACTTGCCCAGCGAGTTATTCGGCACAACCGAGAAGAACGTGCTGTCGATGCCCAAATTCGCCAGCGCCAGCGCAATGTTTGCCTCCGAACCACCGTAGGATGCCTCAAAGTTGTTCGCCATGCGGAGCTTCTCGTAGTTCGGCGGCGTCAGGCGGAGCATGATTTCACCAACGGTAATGAATTTCTTGTCGCAGCTGATATCCCGCAGCAGCGGATTCGCGTGCAGCATGAACATTCTCCTTTCATCCGGCAGGGAATTTTATTTGAATTTTCCCCAAGCATTGCGAGTTCCGAAGGGGCGGCGCGGGATGAACAGAACGTCCTCTCCGCGCCTCCACAGAGGCAAAACCCTCTGCATCAAAAGTGCAATTCAAATTATGCCTGTAAGCGCGCAAAGATTTCCCGCAGTTCCGCGCGGGCATCATCATTGCGGTCAATGCACCGTTCAATCGCGCTCATTGCCGTTTCGCCTGTAATGTCCAGAATCGACTTCTCCTCGCCCCAGTAGAAGCGGAAGCCGTTCACGCTGTAGCTCGGTGCGGCATCGAAGCGGCGAGCGCAGTGAATCGCCTGCCGCAGCTGCAATTCCGCGTCGTTCATGCGCCCCATGCGCACCATGGCCCGTGCGGAATTGGTGTACAGAATTGTTTTCATCTTCCAAATATAACTGCCCGACGCGCTTTCCATGCCATCGAGCGCGCGGCAGAGCCACGATGCCAGCGCAATCGCGTCCTGCTGCCGACCGGAAGCAATCAGGCAGTTCATAGCGCCCGTCGCGGCATTGAACAGGCGAATCACGCTGACGACCAGCCCGCGCGAGAGCTTCGGCAGCGCATGGTCATAGCAGCCCAGTTCCGTCTGGCTGTTGGCAATGGCAATGTCGTTCACTTCCGCGACATTGCCGTTTTCATAGCAGCGAATCGCCTCGTCATACTCATTCAGGTGCGCGTGATAATTGCCCATGAGCGACCAGATGGATTCGGGGCGGATATGTTTCTCCCGCTCCTGATCCTGATTAATCAGCACCATCGCGCGTTCAGCAAGCGAAAGCGCCTTGCGCAAATCCTCCGGGCGGTTCTGCTCCATGCCGGAATAACCATACGCCTGCGTCGCTTCATAGACGACATCGAAGCTGTTGGGATAGCGGCGGAGCGCTTCTCGTGCCGCGCGCGTCGCTTCGGTGTGCTTCTTCTGCACAACCAGTTGGCGGATTCGCGCGACCATGTCGCCCCGGCGGTGCGCCTGAACGGTGTAACCCACAAGCGCATCCAGCGACACCTCGAAAAAATCCGCCAGCGCGGTGAGTACCAGAATATCCGGCACGCTCTGCCCGTTCTCCCACTTCGACACGGCGGCGGCAGATACATTCATGGCTTCCGCCAGCTGTTCCTGCGTCATGCCCCGCTCCCGCCGAAGCGCACGAATCGTATCATTCAGCGTCATCGCCGCATTGCCCTCCAAAAATCATACTTATATAAGAACATTCGACACTTTTGAGCACTTTCCTGCAAGCTATTTCAGAAAATAACGAGATTTCTGCTTTTGGCAGCTTGCACTTTTCCTCTTTCCGTGCTATCATATGGCAAAAACATCGGAAAGGAGCGAATTTCATGCTTCGATCCGCAAAAGTTACCGATGCGCCGCTGATTGCGGACATTTACAATTACTATGTGGACAACACTTGCATCACATTTGCGCTGGAGCATTCCACTCCCCAAATCTACGCCAATATGATTGTAGCGGAAAAATATCCCTTTCTGGTCGCAGAAACAGATGATGGTCAGTTATCCGGCTTTATTTTTGCCCATGAATTGCGTTCCCGCGGGGCTTTCCGCTGGGATGTGGAGCTGACGGTCTACCTGCGCCCCGGCTTTGAGGGACACGGCATAGGCAAGGCGCTGATGACCGAGTGTATCCAGCTGCTGACGCGGCAGGGCTACATGAACGCCTACTCCTGCATTACGCTGCCAAACGACCGCAGCATCGGGCTGCATCATTCGCTGGGCTTCCGCGACATCGGCATCTGGGAAAAGACCGGCTACAAGCACCATGCGTGGCACGATGTGATTTGGCTCTGTCTCCCGCTGGGGAACTTCGGCGGCGTTCCGGCAGAACCAATTCCGCTGAAGGAACTGCATTGAACTCTTCTGTTCGCTGCATACTGCCCTTCATTCCTAATAGCTCATTGCTAATTGTTAAGGCACCACCGCACAATTCGGCGGCGCGTCTGGCGATGCCTTTTCCGCCATCTGCGGCATGCAAATTCCTCGATTTACCGCCAGTAAACCTTCGGAATTTGCATTTGCATCTGACGAAAAAATCCATTCGCCAGCCGACCACCTCATTTGTGCGGTGTTACCTTAATTTTTTACCTGAAAGGAGCTTTTTCTATGTCCACTTACCCCAACCAATTCGCCCGCATCGGCATTTCCGATGCCGCCGTTCTCTCCCGTCTCTCCGACTGTTTCTCCACCATCTTCTTCTCCCCCGAAAACAACTTTTACCACCAGCACCCTACTGACCCCGATGCCGCCTGCATGGTCGACACCGGCAACAACGACGCGCGCACCGAGGGCATGAGCTACGGCATGATGATGTGCGTCCAAATGAACCGCAAAGATCTCTTTGACAAGCTATGGACGTTCTCTATGCGCTACATGCACTTATCGTCTGGCGTGCATCAGGGATACTTCGCATGGTCGGTGCAGCTGGACGGCAAGCACAATGCGGAAGGCCCTGCGCCGGATGGAGAGGAGTATTTCGCGATGGCGCTGCTGATGGCATCGGCACGCTGGGGCGACGGCGAGGGGATTTTCGCATATCGGCACTGGGCGCAGGATATTCTGCGCCACTGCGTGCATCAAGCGGAGATGGTCGAGGGCGGTCAGCCGATGTGGAATCCGGAAAATCACTATATCAAGTTCGTACCGGGGATGGAAATCAGCGACCCGTCATATCATCTGCCGCACTTCTATCACCTGTTCGCGAAATTCAGCGACGAGCGTGACCATGCCTTCTGGGCAGAGGCGGAAGCGGCATCCCGGCGGTATATCGCGCTGTGTGCGCACCCGGTGACGGGGCTGAGCCCGGAATATGCGGCATATGACGGCACGCCGGTGCTGATGTTCGGGAAGAATTACGCTTACTATTCGGATGCGTACCGCGTCATCATGAACATTGCGCTGGATACGCTCTGGAATGGGCGGACGCAGGCGCTGTGCGACATTGCGACGCATGTGCAGGACTTCTTCGCGAAGGAGCTGCCGGAAGCGAATTACCGCGCATATGATTTGGACGGCACGCGCTGGGACGAACCCGCGATGCACCCGGTAGCGATTACGGCGGTGAACGCGGCGGGGAGCATCGCCAGTGACAGCGAAACGGCAGACATGTGGCTGAAGCGGTTCTGGGAACTGCCGATGCGGACGGGGAAGCGGCGCTACTACGACAACTGCCTGTACTTCTTCTCGCTGCTGATGCTGTCGGGACAGTATCGGAAATGGGTAGAATAAGGAATACTATTTCCAAATGAAAATGCACCAAAATGCGCGAGCAGATGGTGCAGGTGAATGCAGGAAATAGTATAAAAAACGGCGCTCTGGCAGGAGGATGAATCCTGTCGGAGCGCCGAATTTTTGTTCAGATAAACACGCGGAAATAGTTGGATAGCGTCACCAACTCAATCGCGCGGAAGGGAGTCCAGAGGGTCGAAAACCCTTTGGTGAGGTCAAGGGGCAACACCCTTGGGTTTCCCCCCAATAAACACGCGGAAGAAGTATGATAGCGTCACCAACTCAATCGCGCGGAAGGGAGTCCAGAGGGTCGAAGACCCTTTGGTGGGGTCAAGGGGCAACGCCCCTTGGGGTTACTCCGCGTTGTCCACCGTCGTAGGCATGATGTCAAGGCCAGCGTCGGTGTAGACGATGTTGGCTTCGTCCATCCACTTCGTGATGGCGGCGTTGAAGGTTTCCTGCTGCTTGGAGGACAGCAGCTCCGCGCGCAGGGATTCCTTCAGGTCAGTATCCAGCTCCACCGCGCCGGAAGGCACATCACGGACATACTGGAGAATATGCACGCCATAGCTGCCGACAACCGGTTCGCTGATGTCACCGATCTTCTCCATCGTGAACGCGCCCGCGGTGAACGCCGCATCCCAGTTGGTGGAGTCCATATGCACGGAGTAGCCTTCCGCGCGGGTCGCTGCATCCTGCATTCCCGGATCCGTGCCGTATTCCTGAATCAGCTCGTCAAAGGACACGCCATCCGCCAGCTTCTGGTTGATTTCGTCAATCGTCGGCTGCACGGAGTCGATAATCGCCTGCTTCGCCGCTTCCACCTGCTCCAGCGTCACCAGCTCTTCGGTCACTTCTTCGCCCGCTTCAATCTGATCCTGCTGCTCTTCGTAGGTTGCCAGCAGGTTCGTGTACGTTTCCATCAGGGTATCATCCACGTCCAGCAGGATATGGCTGACGCCGCGGTAGCCGCTGGGCACATAGTACTGGGGCGTGATGTAGTCCGTGTAGCCATAGGCGGCGTACATGCGGTTCATGTACTGGTCATTCTCATACTGATCGACATGACCCTCGTACTTTTCCTTGTCGGCTTCCACCAGCGAGTCAAACTCCGCCTGAACATCCTCGTCGGAGACGGTCACGTCCTTGACGATATCGTCCATCAGCTTATTGTAACCCGCTTCTTCCACGCAGCTCGCCTTGTAGGATTCCTCAGTGAAGCCTTCCGCTTCCAGCGAGGAGAGAACCTCCACCATGGCGCTGGCGCGCTCTTCGTCGGTGGAATCATCGGTGATGCCCATGTACTCCATGCCATTCTGCACGGCAGCATCCCAGTTGGTCTGCGCTTCCGCTTCCACTGCGGCGATTTCTTCGTCCGTCAGTGACAGCCCCAGCTCCACCAGCTTCTGATTCATCAGCTCATACTGCACTGCCACTTCCAGCGCGCTCTGGCGGATGGCCGCCTGCAGGCTCTCGTTCGTCGTGTCGTAATACTGCCCATAGTAGGACAGCATGGACTGATAGAAGGTGTTGAAACGCGCACGGGTGATTTCCACGCCGTTGACCGTCGCCAGCACCTCATTCGGGTCTTCCGCCACCGTCGTCGTTTCTTCGATTGCAGCCGGCGCATCCGTCGCCGCGGCATCCTCTGCCAGAGACGCACCCGGCAGGCACATCAGCGTCGCCGCAAGAGCGAGCGCCATCAAACGCTTAGGAGATTTCATGAGCTTGAACTTCCTTTCACACCCGTTTTATCGGGCTTTCTCGTTCTCTATTATGGCACGCTTTTTCCCCGCGCGCAACCTTTTCGCCCCACTTGTTACAGCAAATTCACACTTTCCTTGCACTGCCGTTGCAATTGTGACGATTGTGTGGAGGGGGAACGAGGGGAGACCCAAGGGGCGTTGCCCCTTGACCCCAGCAGGGACGCTGTCCCTGCACCCTGCAAGGGAGTTCCTCCCTTGACCCTTCCGCGCGATTCAGTTGGTCGCACTTTCATACTGTTTTCGCGTGTTGATTGGGGGAACCCAACAGGCGTTGCCCCCTGACCCTTCCGCGCGATTCAGTTGGTAACACTTTCAGGCTGTGCCCGCGTGTTTATCCAGCGAAGCGAAGGTTTCCAAAGGGCGATCGCAGACTTCGTCTGTTTTCATGCCCTTTGGTCACCTCCGCAGAGGCGAAATCCCTGCATCAGGCTTGCTTTTTCAGCACCCAAACGCCATTCACCGGCATCTCCTGCGTGCCAGACAGCACTTCGCCCGTCAGCATCTCCTCATAGCTGCCATCCAGCGTGACCTGTTGCGTTTTGCCCGAATAATTCTGTACAAACGCAGCGCCGCCGCGCTCCGTCGCAATCACCCCGGTCGGCAGCTTCTCCTGCATCGCCTTGGGCAGCGAAAGCTCCGCCGCAATCGCGGTGTAAATCGCATCCAGACCGTCCTGCTCCGGCTTTGCCGCCAGATAGTACGCCTGCCCCGCGCCGAATGCGTGCTTCGTCAGGCAGGGAAGTCCTGCATAGAAGTCCTCGCCGTACTCCGCCAGCACCTGCGCATCGTGCTTCTCCGGCAGCTCGCACAGCTCATGCACCGCATAGCGCCGCCCGTCCGGGAAAACCATGTGCTGCACATCCTGCGGATAGAGCGCATCAAGTTCCGTCGCGCGCACGCCCAGCACATCCGTCAGGTCATGCGGTGCACCGCCCAGATACGCCAGCCCGCTGTCATCCACCACGCCGGAGAAATACGTCATCAGCAGCGTACCGCCGTTTTCGACGAACGCGCGCAGCTTTTGGGAGAAGCCCTCCTTCATCAAGAAGAGCATCGGCGCAACGACCAGCCGGTACTGGCTCAAATCCGTGCAGGGGCGCATATCGCGGAAATCCACCGCAATGCCCTGCTCCCACAGTGCGCGATAGTGCATGTTCACGCTGTCAAAGTAGCGCATGTTGCCCTTCTGCCCCGTCTGCGCGTAGTCAATCGCCCACCAGTTGCTCCAGTCAAAGAGGATACACGCCTTCGCGGGGGTGTTTGGCTTGCTGTACAGGGGCTGCAGCGTCTCCAGCGCCTGACCGACCTGCGTCACATCGCGGAAAACGCGGGTATCGCCGCGCCCATCGTGGTCAACAACCGCGCCATGGAACTGCTCCGCCGCGCCGCGCCCCTTGCGCCACTGGAAGTAGCAGACGCTTTGGCTGCCATGCGCCACTGCCTGCAAGGAGGACAAGAGGTGCATTCCGGGGCGTTTGAGCTTGTTGACGGGCTTCCAGTTGACCTGCGAGGGCGTCGATTCCATGAGCAGGAACGGCTGATTTTTCAGCGAACGCATGATGTCGTGGTTCATGGCAAACTCCGCCGCTTTCGCCACATCATCCCCTGAATGCCACGCGGGATAGCTGTCCCACGAGACAACGTCCATGCCCTCCGCAAGGGAGAAATAGTCGTAATCCCAGAAACGCTCCATCAGGTTTGCCGTGCACTTCAGCGTCGCATCCACCGCCTGAACCGCGTCGCGCTCCGCCATCATGAACGTCTTGCACTGATGGGTGGAGAAGCGCCGCCAGTCGATAAACATGCCGTTGGTGCTGGTTTCCGCCATTTCACCGGGCGCTTCCACCTGCGACCAGTCGGTGTAGCGGTGGCTCCAGAACGATGTCCACCACGCCTGATTGAGATTTTCCAGCGTTCCGTAGCGCTTTTTCAGCCACTGGCGGAATTTTTCCTGACACAGCGGGCAGTAGCAGTCGCCGGAAAACTCGTTGGACAGGTGCCAGAGGATGACTGCCGGATGATGCGCATACCGTTGCGCCAGCGCCGTGTCCATCTCCCGTACCTTGCGGCGGTAAACCGGGCTGGTCAGGCAGTGATTGTGCCGTCCGCCGAAGTGGTAGCGCTCGTAGTGCTGATTCACACGCAGGACTTCGGGGTACTTCTGCGCCATCCACGCCGGACGCGCGCCCGACGGCGTTGCCAGAATGATGTGGATGCCGCCGCACCACAGCCGGTCGATGACCTCGTCCAGCCACGCGAAGTCGTACACGCCGTCCTCCGGCTCCAGCCGCGCCCACGCGAAAATCGCAATCGACACACAGTTCACATGTGCCTTATGCATCAGCTCGATGTCCTGTTCCAGAATCTCCGGATGATCCAGCCACTGGTCAGGGTTATAGTCGCCGCCGTGCAGGAAAACCGGGAAGCGCGGCGTCAGGGAAGATGCTTCTGTCATAGGGCAGATTCCTCCAAATCATTGCTTATCGCGTCACATCATTCTGCGACAGGGAATACGAAATTATTTCGTCCCAATGGCGGCGAATCACGATTTCTGCCGTCAAGCCGGTATTGTTATACGCAATCGACCACTGGGTATTGCTCGTGATGTCCACGGGGTTCGGTTCTTGCGACGATGCTTTCAGCGCATCCCATACGGTGTCATTGGTATACCCTTCCGCCTGTTCTTCCAGCACTTTCATAACCGCATCATAGCGTTCCCTGCCATGACCGTAAATGCCATTACGCTGATTCGGAAGCACCTTTTCTCGGTACAGACCGTAGAAATTCGTGATGGCTTCCATTGGCGTTGCAACAAGCGGACGAGTCTCCTTCTCGCAGTCGTATTCCACGACACGCCCATCGCCGCTGGCGTCTGTAATGTAGAAATGATAATCGCGCCCCGACGAAGCAAACATATCATAGCTACTGAGCAGCTGCACAGCCTCTTCTGTCGTTGCTGCACGATCCAGCACAAGACGAATCGCCAGCGTGGTCGCAATCGTCGGCTTTCCTGTATTCTGATGAACCGGCTCACTGTCCAGCGTCAGCACCGCAATCGAAACGCCCTTTTCATTCATGCCATCCAGACAGATAAACGGCGCAGTAAGGGTTGCTAACTTCTTTTTCAGGCTTTCATCCGGTATATTCGCGCTCACATTATCCAGCGCAGCAAAGGCGACAGACCGATAGCCATCCTTTGGCGCACAGTATACCAGCATCGCGGACGTATCTCGCTTGAAATCATAGTTGCGCCCCATATGCACGCTGCCATCCGTATCCGTCAGCGTAAACGCCGTACAGCCGTAATTCGGCACCTTCATGTTGACGGGCAGAAGCGGCAATGCCTCCTTCAAAATTGCATCCAGCATCGTCTGATTACCCGTAATGCCATATGCAATTACACGATCCAGACTATAATCGTACTGCACATTCATGCGATATAGGTTGTAACCATCATCATAGTCTGTTATTTGCTCAATGCTCTGAATCGTCTGCAAGCGGGTAAAGTAAAAGCCGACAAAAACGACAAGGATCAGCAGCAAAAGAATCAGCAGGGACAGCAGAATCGTTCGAAGCGGGTGATGTTTTGTCTTCATGTTCATAATTCCTCCTTGCCATGACGCGGTCGCAGGGGGCTTATCCTTGTATACTGTAAAGCAGATTCGCAGATATATGCAGCAATCGTATTAGTGCAGTTCCTTCAAGTACGCTTTAATCGCTTCATCCTTGCTGTCGCGATAGAAATACTCCGCGAAATGCTTCCCCGAAATCGTTTCCTTCACAAAATCCTGATCCAAATCCTTCAAAATATCCAGCAGCGGACGATACGTTACCTTCTTCACACCGTCCAGAATCTTCTTATTCCGCTGCTCCGGCACAACACGCTCCTTCGGATAGCCATTGCCATGACCGAAACCAAACAGCTGCTGGAAAATCATCTCCAATTTCAGCTCCGCACCCCAGCCGAAGTCTTTGGCGAACGGCAGCGCCACACAGTTGCCGTCGTTGATCTGCGCAAACATGTAGCCGTCCGACGGATCCACCACATGCCCGCACAGCACGCCGGGGAACGAGTTGCACGCCAGCATCGCGCCTTCGCCCGTTCCGCAGCCTGTCACGACATAATCCGCCGCACCCGTTTCCAAAAGCAGCGACGCCAAAAGCCCTGCCTTCACATACGTCAGCTGGCATTCGTCCTCCGCTGTGTACATGCCGTAGTTCACCACTTCGTGGCCCATCGGTTCAACCACCTTGCGCAGCACGCTTTCAATCATCGCGTTTTTGGCGGCCTGGCTGTTCTCGTTAATCAGCGCAATTTTCATCGTTTCTTTTCCTCCATTTCGTCCGCAGACGTTTTTCCATTTTAATTTTATCACGCGCGCGGAAAATTTGCAACCTGCTTGCCATGCATCCTTCAAAATTTTGCAGGGAATTCTGCAGCGCTTTCATGTACCTGCGAAAAGGTTACATGGCGTTTTTCCTTTCGCAGATGTCCGAAAAAAGTGATTAACCAGCGGGTTATTCGCCATTTTCAGAGGCAGAGAGGGCAGGAAAATTATCCACAGCCAAACTTGTGGAAAAGCTGTGGAATCTCCGCAGGTTTTGCCGAAAGCTCCCGTAATCACCCGCTGGAAATATCCACAGACGGTGGAATGTGCAGCCTGTGGATACGGTGGATAAGCCGGAAATTCCACGTTTTGCAGGATTTCTTGCAACTTCATTGCGAAAAAAAACGAGATTTTCTTGGAAAACAGGCAGGAATCCCCCTTCAGGAACTCGAATATACAGAGTCAGAGGGGATTCCCTGACTGGAACGCAACCGCCGTGTCCACAGCGCTGTGGAGAAGCAGGATGGATATCCACAGCGTTATCCTTGTGGACAAACCCTTGCAAAATCAAGCAGGAAAGGGGTTATCCACAGCATCCACATCCCCTACTACGACTGCGGAAATATAATTCCCTGCATTCTCTCATGGGAGGGCTTCGCGCCATGCAATTTACTACCAATGTTCAGCTGCTGCTGGACGGCTTGAATACCGTTACCCGCGCCCTGTCGGCTCGTCCGACAAAACAGATTTTAGAGGGCGTGCACCTTTCCGCCGCGGGCGAGCATGTGAAACTGACCTGCTCCGACGGCAACCTTTCTATTGAAATGTCGATTCTGGCAGACGTGAAGGAAGAAGGCACTGCCGTTCTGCCGGGCCGCCTGTTTACGGAACTGAGCCGCAAGCTGCCCGGCGGGGAAGTGACCATCCGCGTAGGCGAAAATCATGCGGCTTCGATTCGCTGCTTATCCTCGAAATCGAATCTGGCGGGCATGAATCCGACTGATTATCCGGAGATGGCGCGTGTGTCGGAGGGCACGACCGTCCGCATTCCGCAGGATAAATTGAAGGAAATGATTTCCCGTGTTGTGTTCGCGATTGCAACGGAAGATAACCGCCAGATTTTAACAGGATGTCTGCTGGAGGTTGAGCCCACCGAAGCGCGCCTGGTGGCGCTGGACGGCTTCCGGCTGGCGATTCAGAAGGCGGTTATGCCCTTTGAGCTGCCCGGCGGAAAAGAAAATGTGCGTGTAGTCATTCCGGGGCGCGTGCTGAACGAAATGAGCAAGGTGCTCGGCGACACGGATGAATACTGCACGCTGGTGTTTGACCAGTCGCGCATGACGGCATCGTTCGGGACGACGACGCTTTCGACGGTGCTGCTGACGGGCGAGTACATCGACTATCGGAAAATTTTGCCTGCTTCCTTCCGCACGACGGCGCTGGCGGATCGCGTGGGCGTGCAGAACGCCATTGACCGTGCGAGCTTGATGGCGCGGGAAGGCAAGAATAACCTGATTCGCATGTCTTTTTCGGGTGATACGCTTGCCATCTCGTCGAACGCGGAACTGGGCGACGTGCTGGAAGAGCTGGAGACGGAACTGACGGGCGACCCGATTGAAATCGCCTTCAATGCGAAGTACATCACCGACGTGATTCGCAACATCACGGATGAAAAATTGTGCATGCGCTTCAACAGCAATGTCAGCCCGTGTGTGATTGCGCCGCAGGAAGGGGAGGATTACCTTTACCTGATTCTTCCGGTGCGCGTGTTCACCTAATAAGAGGATAAAGCTGGAAGAAAACCGGGCGCACGGGGAAAAGCTGTGCGCCCATTTCGCGACCAATCCGATATGGATTCATAACGAAAATGCAGATAGAAACCATTCGGCTGCGGGACTTCCGCAACTACCATTCGCTAATATTGACCCCTCATCCGGGCGTAAATATTCTCCTTGGACAAAACGGCTCCGGCAAAACAAACCTGCTGGAAGCCGTTCATTATTGTGCCCTTGGACGCTCACACCGCACAGGATTAGACCGCGAAGTGGTGCGGAAAGGCGCAATGATGGCGGCATCTGGCGTGACGCTGCGCAAAAAAAGTGGAAAAACAGAAATTGCGGTAAAATTAACGCCATCAGAAGCGCGGAAAAAGACGGTTTTTATTGACTGCAAGCGCGCAGAACGCATTTCAGCGCTGATGGGGCACGTTCAGTGCGTGATTTTCTCGCCGGAAGACTTGATGCTGGTCAAAGAAGGGCCTGCAATCCGCCGCAGAATGCTCGATATGATGCTTTCTCAGCTGTCAACGGCGTATTTCAGTGCGCTTCAGCAGTATCAAAAGGCGCTGGAGCAGCGGACGGCACTGCTTCGCGAGGCAAAGCGCGGAATAACGCCTGATCCGGTGCTGCTGGATACGTTTGAAGATGCAATGGCGACACCATGCGGCATCATCATGCCTTTGCGGGACAAATTGGTGAAGCAATTGGCGAAAATCGCGGCGGAGAAGTATGAGCGAATCAGCGGACGGCCGAACGAAATGTTCAGAATGACCTATCAGCCGTGCGTGGCGGAAACGAGCAATCCCGTGTCGGCGATTCGGGCGGAACTGAAAAAAAGCAGGCAGGAGGATATTCGCGTCGGCGGTGCGGGCTGCGGTATTCACCGCGAGGACATCGGGCTGTCGCTGATGGGGCGAAGCATGAAGGTGTTCGCGTCGCAGGGGCAAATCCGCACGGCAGCGTTAGCGATTAAGCTGGCACAGCTGGAGGCGTTCCGCGCAGAGACAGGGGAGACGCCGATTCTGCTGCTCGACGACGTGATGAGCGAACTCGACATGACGCGGCGTACGCGGCTGCTGCGCGAAATCGAGGGCGTGCAGACATTCATCACCTGCACGGACGAAAGCGACCTCGACGGCTGCCGAGAAAAACGGAGTTACCGCGTGTGGATGGACAGCGACGGGGAAGGGCATGTTCAGGAAGAGTCGGCGGGCGATGAAGTGATGAAGCCGGACTTGCTGCATGACCCGGAACTTGATGAACCATCCGGAAAATGAAATTGTTCCACGTGAAACATTCGGCTGACGGGCAGAAAAGCGCCTGTCAGCCGTTTTTGTATAATGCGCTGAGACGGAACGAATGATGCGACGGACAAAGGGCGAATCATCAAGGTAAATTAGAATGAGAATGTGAGCAAAATTCCGATAGAATGCAGGAAAATCAAGCACTTCAAGAATAAAATAATTATATTATCATCACCATACAAAGAACGTCAATGAAAGCAGCGCAAAAAGGAATGTTTCACGTGAAACATTGAATCACATCCGCCTTTGTGGTACAATGGAGACAGCAAAAACGCAGGAGGAATCATGATGCCGAATTGGACGAAGCAGCAGGAGCAGGCGATTCGTGCGCGCAACCACACCATTCTCGTCAGTGCCGCCGCAGGGTCGGGCAAAACCGCCGTGCTGGTGGAGCGGATTGTCTCGCTTGTCCGCGAAGGCGCGTCGATGAATCGGATGCTCATCGTCACGTTCACGAAGGCGGCGGCAGCGGAAATGCGCCAGCGCTTGGCAAAGCGAATCAGCCGAGAGGCTATCAGCCGTGACCCGGCAATGGTGAAGGCACTTGATGAATTGGAAACGACGCAGATTTCAACGATTCACGCATTCTGCCAGCGCGTCATCCGCAGCCACTTCGAGCAGGTGGGCGTAGATCCGCTTGTCCGCGTGTGCGACGAACAGCAGCAGAAACTGCTCTTTGAAGCCGCGTTCACGACGGCAATGGACGAGCTGTTAGACGAGCGAACGGATGAAAACTTCCTTCTGCTGGCGGATGCGTGGAAGCAGGACAAACTTTTGTCGCTGACGGAGCAGCTGTACGACTTTTTGATGGCACTGCCGAAGCCGTTTGCGTGGCTGGATGAGCATGTGGAACAGCTTTCGCAGCCGCTTATGCAGCAGCCGTGGGTGGAAACGCTCGAAAATGCGGCGAAATTGCAGGTGGGAGCGATGGATGATGCGCTAATAGCGATTCGTAGCCTATTTGACCTGCCGAATGCAGTGATGGATCGCATGGAAGCACTGAATGCAGACGCGCAGCTTGTTTCGGCGCTGCAAGGTTTGGAGGGGGAGCCGCTTCGGACGGCCGTTGCGAACTTTTCCTTGCCACGATTGTCCCCGAAACGTGGCCTGTCGGCGGAAGAAAAGGAATGGGGGAAGCGCTTCAGCGATGGGCGGACGGCAATCAAAAAGCGCGCAGAAAGGGCGAACGAGCTGCTGAATCCCGATTTTGCGCAGCTGGAACGGGAACTTCCGGCGATTCAGGCGCAGCTGCGTGGGCTGGCGGCACTGGTCAAACGGACGCATCAGCATTTCCGCGAGGAGAAAAACGCCCGGAACTGCATGGACTTTGGGGACATGGAGCAGTACACGCTCGACATTTTGGAGCAGCCGGAAGTGCGGGCGCAAATGCAGGGGGAGTTTGACCACATTTTCGTGGATGAGTGCCAAGACGTGAGTCAGGTGCAGGACGCGATTCTGCAGGCCATCCACGGGGAACAGAACTGCCTGTTCATGGTCGGTGATGTGAAGCAGTCGATTTACCGCTTCCGCAAGGCCGACCCGACACTCTTTTTGGGGCGGATGCAGACGTTTTCGGAAGACGAGGGGGCGAGGGAGCGGAAAATCGTGCTCCAGCAGAACTTCCGAAGCAGCTTCCCGGTGCTGGATGCGACGAACCGCGTGTTCCGGCAGACGATGCGCCCCGCGGTGACGGAGCTGACCTATGCGCCGGAGGATGAGCTGATTTGCGGGCTGGGTGCGCGGGAGGACGATCCGCCCGTGATGGTGCACCTGCTGCGTGGGCCGGACATCAGGGATGCGCTGGAGGGGAGTGCGAGCGAGGCGGCTGGCCACGAGGAAGTGCTGCAGACAGAGACGCGCGTGGTGGCGCGGCGCATCAAGGAGCTTTTGGGAACGACGATGCCGGATGGAAAGACGATTTCGTACCGCGACATGGTGATTCTGCTTGCGCAGACGACGAATTTGGCGCAGACAGTTGTCGATGCGCTGACGGAAGAGGGGATTCCGACCTTTTACGACGGCGCGGAAAGCTATTTCAACCTGCCGGAAATCATGGATATGAAAGCGCTGCTGAGCCTGCTGGACAATGCGAAGCAGGATTTTCCGCTGCTGACGGTGCTGAAAATGGTGCCGTTCTCGCTGACGGACGAGGAATTGGCGCAAATTCGCCTGATGCAGACGGGGCAGAACGTGCCGTTCTATCAGGCGTTCGCCAAAGCGTGCGACGGGGAGGATGAATTCGCCCAAAAGTGCCGAAAAATCAGCGAAAAACTTGAAACATGGCGGTTTCAGGCGGAAGTCATGCGGCTATCGGACTTCATTTGGCACCTGATGACCGATTCGGGCTACTACGCGGCGGTCGGGGCGCTCCCAAAAGGGGAAGTTCGCCAGGGGAATCTGCGGATGCTGTACGAGCGGGCGCAGGCGTTCGAGGCGGAAGGCGGCGTCACGCTGGCGGCGTTCATCACGCGGATGGACGAGCAGGAGCGGGGCGGGGACAGCATATCCGCCAAAATGCTGACCGAAAACGAAGATTTGGTGCGCGTGATGACGATGCACAAATCAAAGGGGCTGGAGTTCCCCGTGGTGTTCCTGATGAACATGGAGCGCAGGCTTCTGTGGACGCAGACCAGTGAGCTGATGCTGCACCCGAAGCTGGGCGTGGCGATGCCGTACATTAACCGGAAGCTGAACATCTGCCGAAGAACGCTGATGCAGGAGGCTTTCGACGAACAGCGGCGGCTGGACGAGCTGGCGGAACGGGCGCGCCTGCTGTATGTGGCGATGACGCGGGCGAAGCTGCATCTGGAACTGGTGGCAACTGAGGATGGGCTTGAGCGCACGAAGTGGGAGTTGGCTTTGCCGCCGAGCGACAGTCGTGTGCGAGAGGCTGGGAGCATGATTACATGGGTGATGCAGACGATATCCACCGATGCACACACGAAATCCACAAATTATCCACAGGCCTCAACCCCATGGGATTGCCGAGATTGGGACGAACTGCCTCAGAAAACTGTGGATAAAGTATGGGAGACGGAGGCGGATGCATCAAAGGTGCTTTCGCTTTTGCAAACGGCACCGCCAGAGGGCGTTTTCCCGGAAAAAACGGTTCAGACGGACATTCTGCCGCTGAAAACGTCGGTATCCGCACTGGTGAAAAAACAGGCAGACGCACTGCCGCTTTCGGATGTGGAGGAGGACGCTGAGACGAAGCACGCGGTGGATGAGAACGGCACGCCGCTGCTGCTGTCGGAACTGCCGCGCCGTCCGGCCTTCATGGAGGAGAAGAGGATGACGGCGGCGGAGCGCGGCACGCTGACACATCGGGCGCTGTCGCTGATGCCGCTGGATGCGCTGCGGACGGCGGAGGATATCCCGACGGTCATCCGCGAGGCACTGGAAGCAATGCAGAAGCGCGGGCTGTTCACGGAGGAGGAGCTGCATATTATCAGCGTGGGCGCTATCAGCGGATACTTCACGAGCGAAATCGGGCGACGGATGCTGCAAAGCGGGAATGTCCGGCGCGAGTGGGCGTTCAACCTGCGCTTGAAGGGTCAGCAGGCGCTGCTGCTGCAAGGCGTGATTGACTGCGCGTTCGAGGAAAACGGCGCGTGGGTGCTGGTGGACTACAAGACCGATCGCGTGGACGACGAGCAGACGCTGGTGAACCGGTATGCGGAGCAGCTGGCATGGTATGCGCGGGCACTGACAGAAATCACGGGGAAGCCGGTCAAGGAGCGATACCTGTATGCGCTGCGCGTGGGGAAGGCGATTGCCGTGCCGGAGATAGACGCGAAATAAGGCGAGAAAGGAATGTTTCACGTGGAACATCGTCGAATGGACTACCATTTGCACACGAATCACTCGATGGACGGGCGGCAGACAATGCCTGAGCTTTGCGAAACGATGCTGGCGCGCGGCGTGCAGGAAATCGCCCTGACGGAGCATATCGAACCCGGACATCCTGAAGAAGAGATGGACGTGCCGCCGGTGTGGGCGGATTGGTTCGCGGAGATTGCGCGCTGCCGGGCGGCGTATCCGGCGCTAATCATCCGCAGCGGCATCGAGATTGGGGACAATCCGCTGTGCCGGGCGGAGACGAAGGCGCTGCTGGACACGCTGCCGCTGGATTTCCGCCTGCTGTCGCTGCACTTGGTGAACGGCGTGGACTGCTACGATTCGGAAAAGTATTTCACAGGCAAAACGCGTGCGCAGGCGTATCGGGAATACGCCGAGGCGAAGGCGGAGTCGATACTGGACTGGGAGGATTTTGACAGCGTGGCGCATATCGGGTATGTGGCGAAGTTCTCCATCTATACGGGGAAGGAGCGCGCGCTGGTGTACGAGGATGCGCCGGATGCGTTTGATGCGATTTTCCGGCATGTGATTGCGCTGGGAAAGTGCATCGAGGTGAATACATCAGGGTACGCGACGACGGGGGATACGTTTGCGCATTCGTCGCTGATTCGCAGGTATATTGAGCTGGGCGGGGAGAATTTCACGTTTGGCAGTGATAGCCATGATACGGTACGGGATTATGCGGATGTGGAACGGGCGAAGGAGATGGTGCGGGCGCTTGGGGGAAAGTATCAGGTCAGTTTTGAGGGGCGCAAGGCGATATATTGGAAGATATGAGGTTGGGGGAAGCAGGAGGCTTTTTCGTGCGAAAAGTGGTTACAAAGTGGGGAAATTACGCTGAATTTTTGCCGAAATCAAAGAAATAATGGGTTTTCAGCACTCAAAACGCCAAAAAATTTGACAAAAAGGGTTTATCGTGGCATAATAAAGAGGATGAGCGAAATCAATCCGCAGGCGCGTGGGAGCGCTCCGGCGGCGGCAAGTAAAATTCATTTTGTCCGCGGTGAAAAGCCGAAGGGCGTTGACGGGGGTGCTCATTCTTGACAGAACAGATGACGGTGAAATACTACTACCACAGCGGGTTCTCGGTGGCGAGCGGCGAAACGCTGCTGGTGTTTGACTACTGGATGGGGCGGCAGGGGAAAAAGCTGCCCGCAGCGCAGCGGATTACGCCAGAAACGCTCAGCCACTTCAGCGAGGTGTTCGTGTTCATCAGCCACGGGCATGAGGACCACTTCGACCCGGTTGTGTATACATGGGAGCAGTATGCGCCGGTGACGTACATTTTGCCGGAAACGATGGATGCATCGCTGCACGGGCGGCGGATGGGCGTGGGGGGCGAAATCACGCTGTCGCGGCATGTGAAGGTGAAGGCGTTCGACTCCACGGATGAAGGGCTGTCGTACCTTGTGGAAATGGACGGCATCCGCATCTTCCATGCGGGCGACCTCAACAACTGGCACTGGCGGGAGGAATCAACGCCGCGCGAGATTGAAGAGGCGGAGCGCGATTTTCAGCAGGTGATGGAGACGATGCGCGGGGAAAAAGTTGATGTGGCGTTCTTCCCGGTAGATCCGCGGCTGGGCATGATGTTCGACGCGGGGCCGAACTATTTCGCAATGGTCGTCAAGCCACGGCTGATGATTCCTATGCATTTCTGGGAGCGGGCGGAGGTCATCCGCGAATACGCGCGGAGAAGCCGTTCGCCGCAGACGGAGATTATCGCCATGACGACACCCGGCGACATGATTCTGCTTGAATTTGATGAGCAGGAGAACATGACTGTTCACATGCAGTCCGTCACCAGCGCGCCAGTCGCCCGGAACAAGAAGGTGCAGCTGGAAGCATACGACGGCGAAAACCCGTTTAATGATTCTGACCTGCCGGTGGATATGGAGTGATTTTCCTGTCGAAAGGGTTGACAGATGCGCCTTTCCGGGGTATCATAGAAGAGCGGCGCGCCCAATCGTGCGCCGGGAAAGGAAGTTCCACGCATGATTAACAAGGATATGACCGTAGGCGAAGTGTTGCGCTCCTGCTCGGACGCGGCGATGGACGCGGTGGTGAAGATTTTCACCGATATGGGGATGCACTGCCTGTTCTGCCCGCATTCGACGGCGGAAACGCTCGAAGAAGCCGCGATGGTGCATGGCAACGACGTTGATGAGCTGGTCGCAAAGCTCAATACCGTTTTCCAAGCCAAATAAGCACAGACGGGATTCCTTTGCCCACAGGCAGGGGAATCCCAATTTGATTTTGGTAATACGATTCTCGGATTCACCTGTGCACCTTGGCGCATTTTCATCCGAAAATAGTATAATACTATTTCCAGATTCACCTGCGCCATCTGCTTGCGCCTTTTCCCTTCTGGCGTCCGCTCATTCCACTTAGCGTAGCGCTGCTACGCTGCGTTTCATTCACGTTAGCCAGAATGAAAAATTCGCGGCGCATCTTGGCGCATTTTCATCCGAAAATAGTATAAACGAGCAAACCGTTGATTTTACTGGCTTTTCGGACTTTTCCGCAGAAAAAAACTATCAACGGGGCATGTGGATAACCCTGTGGATATTGTGGATTAACAGGCTGTTAGCCTTCCCAGAAATGTGGAAACTGTGGATAAGTCTGTGGAAAAACAGTGAACAGCTGTGGAATACATGGGAATTTCCTGTGGAAGGGGTGTGCAAAAGTGATTATTGAGCATCAGGGACAGGCGCTGACCGTCGCGATGGAAATGGAGCGCCGCGCCATCCGGACTTACGAGCGTGCGCTGCTGCTGGCGAAGGACGAGGAAGTTCGCAAGGGCATTGAGGACATTCTGAGCGACGAACGGCGGCACTTGAAGCGCTTTACCGAAATGTGGGACAAGACCGTCAATTCGGCGGAACAGCAGGTGCTTTTGCAGGCAATGGCGGCGGATGTGCTGTTCCGCGGCGGCGTAACGGAAATGGCGCGGGAGGATGCGCTGACGACGCTGACGGGACTATATCGGTATGCGATGGAGAGCGAAGCGAATGCGGTGGAGACATATACGAAATTTGCGGAGAAGTGTGAGGGAGAGGCGCGGGCAGCGTTTTTGGAGATTGTGCGGGAGGAAGCAGGGCACCTCGCGGAATTGAAGGAAAAATTGGGGGAAGGGTAAGCCTAAGGTCAACAGGGATAAACATGCGGAAGCAGGGGATTTTCGCGCTTCGCAGTGCATAACCATGTTACTGGGTTTACCCGTTGCAGCACCCATCTCATCCAATTTCGCTGCGCTCAGCCAACGTTCCCAAAGGAGAAGGCTGGGCGTGCAACGTTCCCCAAAACATAAACAAAGCCCCTTGACGAAGCAAAATCCGTCGAGGGGCTTTTGGTTGTCCTCATGGTGTGCAGGGATTGTGGATAACTTTTTTGCAAATCAAAGAATCTTCCGGCACTCGATGTAGAAGCGCTTGTCGTGCGCGTGGCCCATCGAGAAGGTCTTGCGCGGGAGGATGCCAAGCTGCTCAATCGCCGGGAAGAAATCCGCCTTGTTCAGCGCAGGCAGCAGGAAGCCCATCGCGCCGTCCGCGCGGCTCAGGCGGCGAAGCACCTCGTCGCCGTGAATGTAGTCAATCGCGGCTTCGGGGTGGCGGCGCAGAAAGTCGTCCAGATAGCGCTGGAGCGTCGCGACGGGGAGTGCGCCGTCCGGGTGGGCAATGAACGCCGTCTGTTCGCCCGACGCGGAAACGACGCGAAGTTCCTGCGCATCCGCATCCGGCGGAACGAAGGAAAGTGCCATTCCGTGCGCGGCACAGTAGGCTGACCAGTCCGCCAAAACATCCGCCGGATGGACGTTCGTCAGCACCCGGTGAACAGGCTCGAAAATCAGCGCATCGTCGTGGATGTTGACCAGCTCAACCATCGCGTAACGAGCAGGGTGAACGGCGGCTTCCTCGGCGGGAAGGGTCGCTTTGAGCTGCTCGTAGTATTTTTTCGCGGTGGCGAGGGAGTGGTTGCCGTCGCCGACGGCGAAGAGAAGCGGGTCAGCGCCGAGGGCATCTTTTAAGCGATTCAAGGCGGCGGCGATGGCGGATTTGTCCGTGTCGGATGTGACCGCCCAGCCGCGTGCATGGCCGCTCTGCTGCATGAGGTCGAAGTCGTAAAGCGGGGAAAGCTGGTCGCGGCGGGCGTAGAGCGGCTCGATGACGGTGCGCTGCGGGTCATCCAGCAGGAGCATGACGTGGCTGGACTCCAGCGGTGCGCCGTTCCGGACGGCAAGACGCGCGGGAAGGCGCGACGCAACGGTTTCCTCGGTCGGGCGGATGAGGGTCTTTGCGCCGTCGTAGCGGTACTGCTCCAAATCGACGCAGCAGACAAGCCCAAGCCGCTTGCCGGTGGACGTGGTGCGCTCCAGCAGCACGAAGCCTTCCGTCACACCGGGGTGTAGGACGTTCAGCGCGTCGCGCATGGCTGCGTGAATCGCGTCGATGCGCTCTGGTGGCGCGGGCAGGTCACATTCAGGGAGAATCAGACGCAAGGTGGACGGCTGATGCCCGACCAGCGTGTTTACCCGCTGCCAATACTCCGGCTCGGACGTGTACTGGTCGCACGCGACGCACGCCCACGCCGTCCAATCCGCATCCGGGCGCGGCAGCAGGAACGTCCCCGGCACAACGCCGATGCCCGCAAACAGGTCATTGCTCATGGCACTTCATCCTTTCGGGAGAAAATTCATCACCTCCTATTGTAGGGCCTTTTGCCGCCGGGGTCAAGTACTTCTATTGTTCTTGAACAGCAGCGTGATGCACCAGACGCCGGCCGCGCCGATGATGGTGTATAGGATGCGGCTGAGAATCGCGCCCTGTCCGCCGAACAGCCACGCCACGATGTCGAACTGGAACACGCCGACCAGCAGCCAGTTAATCGCGCCGATGATGGTCAGCACGAGGGCAATGGTATCAATCAACATACGATTTTTCTCCTTTCCCCTTCGGGTGATGATACAGTGTATGCGGCGGATGAGGAAAATAGAACGGGGGAAGATTTGCAGGTGATTTCCTCTGCAATCAAAAAGACCAGCACCAAGAGAAAATCTTCTCCCATGCTGGTCGGTCGCACCCATTTGGCGCGACAATGTGCGAGTAGTTGGTAGAGCAAGTTGGGGGCGCATCTGCGGATGCGCCAAACCTTACCCCAATTTAATTGGCGATGTCCATGCGGATTTCCCATCCTCCGCCACAACCTGCACCCGTACAAATGATTCGCGCGGTGAAACCACATAATCCGCACTGGTCTGCCCTTCCAGCGCCCGTGTGCGATTCGGAATCCACACCTCGTTGCTGTAAAAAATAATGTACTTTGCCGGCGAGCACGCAATATGCACCACGCCATCCGTCAGCGAAAGTTCGCGAATTTCCGGCCCTTGCGTGGCGTAGAACCGTCCCTCGTCAATGGCGCGCAGAATGCCTGCGACACTGCGGTCATTGGTGTTGAGCATTGTGGCGCTCATGCCGCATTCGCCCTCGTAGCGGTGCGAATCGTCGTTGGCAAAGCAGTTGAGCAGTTGTCCATTGGCGAAAACAGGATCAAGCATGGCGGCGGAATCCCCGCGCAAGGCGTTTGTGGGCACGGAGGAGACGCTGTTGAAGATTTCCACGCCGCTCAGCCCGCGGAAGGAGCACATCAATTCCGTCGTGTTCAGCGACCAGGCGGGATGCGCCAGCACAGCGCGTCCGCCACACGCGCGGATGCTGTCAATCGCCTGCTGCGGTGTGCCGTTTGGATTCCAGCAATCAGCAATATCCGGCGAAACGCCCAGACCCAGCAGATGCACCGCCTGTGTCGGCAGGAGGAAATCCAGCTCGGTGCCGGGAATGAGCGTCAGCCCGGCGGGAATTTCATCGGCGGCGGGGCGCGTCACCTCGCGATGGTCGGTGATGGCGAGCACGTCGTAATCCAGCGCGCGATAGGCAGCCATGACGTCCTTGGGGGACAGACGGCCGTCGCTGCAAGTGGTGTGGCAGTGGAAATTGCATTTGAGAAAGCCGCGGCTGGCAGAAAGCAGCTCCATGAGAAATATCCTCCTATTCGGACAATTGGAAAACCCCCACATGCTTGCACATGCAGGGGCTTGAAGACACGATTAGTCCACCGTGTAGGGCAGAAGCGCGATGGCACGGGCGCGCTTGATAGCCTCGGACAACTGACGCTGATGCTTCGCGCAGTTGCCGCTCATGCGGCGGGGCAGAATCTTGCCGCGCTCATTGACGAAACGGCGCAGGCGGTTGATGTCCTTGTAATCAATGTATTCAATCTTATCCACGCAGAAGGAGCAGACCTTCCGACGGGGACGACGACCTCCGCGCGGACGCGGACGACGCTCAGAGCGTTCTTCAGACATGAGTGTGACCTCCTTTTCATTCACTTGAAATCGCAATTCGGCACTTTTTCAGCCGATTAGAAAGGCAGTTCGTCGGTTTCGACCGCCGTGAAGCCATTGTTCTGCGCGGTAGGCGCGGGAGCAGCGGCTGCGGACGGCGCGGCATTGTTGTATGCCGGAGCGCCGTCATCCATGCGGCTGGACAGGAATTCGACTTCGTCTGCCGTGACCTCCAAGGATACGCGGGTCGTGCCGTCATTGGCAGTATAGGTACGCGCGGACACAGGTCCGACAACGCAGACCTTGCGTCCCTTTGCCAGATACTTCGCGCACAGTTCACCCAACTGACGCCATGCCGTTACACGAAAGAAATCCGCGTCCGACTGACCGTTTGCGGTGTTCTGACGGCTGCCGCGGCGATTCACTGCAACCGTGAAATCGCAGACGCTGATGCCGTCGCGCACAGTACGAAGTTCAGGATCACGAGCCAAGTTACCAATGATCGTCAGCTTGTTCATCTGCTTATCCTCTTTAACAGGTCAGTGCTGAAATCCGATTACTCGGCATCAGCGGGAGCTTCGACGGTTTCAGCGGCTTCCACGGGCGCTTCCACAGCGGGAGCAGCCTTGGGCGCGCGGGGCTTCACGTTGCTGCGCTTGACTTCCAGCTTCACAACCAGATAGCGGAGCACGTCGTCGTAAATCTCCAGATTGCGTTCAAGCTCACGGGGCAGGTCAGCGGGCGCCTTGAAGGTCACCAGCACGTACCAGCCTTCGGTCTTGTAGTTGATGGGGTAGGCCAGACGCTTTGCGCCCTTGCCCCACGGTTCCTCATCAACCTTCTCCACTTCACCACCGTTAGCAGCAATCAGGGCAGAAACCTTCTCAATCAGTTCCTTGCGAGCGGTTTCCTCCAGTGCAGTATCGATGATGTAGGTCAGTTCATACCTATTCATCATTTTCACCTCCTCTTGGACTTTTGGCGCTGCATCCTGTGCAGCGCAAGGATGTGCCAGTTATTGATTATACATCACAATTCGTGCGATTGCAAGGGGTTCAGAAAAATTTTCTTTGACGGAGGGAGAATGAAACGGGACGAAGTCCCCTCCCTTGACCCTTCTGCGCGATTCAATTGGTGACAACTTCATGCTGTGTCCGCGTGTTTATCTAAAGAACCTTCGGTTCGGATTAGGCGTTACGGTACAAGTCAAGAAACATGGGTGTGCGCTGCGAAGGGGTGGAGGGGGCGACCGCAAAGCCCCCTCCTCGCCTCCGTAGAGGCGAAATCCGCTGCAACAATAAAAATCAAGAACCATATGCGTGCTCTGCGAAGAGGGAAAGGGAAGTGCCAACGTCTTGTCAAAAGCAGGCGACCCTGTTATAATGGAAGCCAACACAGGAAGGGGACGAAGCGGATGAAGAAGAACGATTTGCTGACCTTGACGGCGGATGGCCTTGGGGCGGACTTGGAAGGCGTGTGCCGCGCCGACGGCATGGCCGTTTTTGTGCCGGGGATGCTGCCCGGCGAGACGGCGAGGGTACGCATCGTCAAGGTGCAGTCTCGATTCGCGTTCGGGCGTATGGAGGGAAAGTCGCTGACGGCGTCACCCGCCCGGAAAACGCCGGATTGCGCGGCATACCCCCGCTGCGGCGGCTGCACGGGGCGTCATATGACCTACGAAACGACGCTGGAAGCGAAACGCCAGCAGGTGCAGGACTGCTTCCGCCGCATCGGGCATATTGACATCGACGTGCCCTCGGTGCTGGGCATGGCAGACCCATCGCACTACCGCAATAAGACGGCGCTGCCCGTTGGCGGAACGGTGGAAGAACCCGTGGCAGGCTTTTTCGCGCCGCGCAGCCACGATATTATCCCGATTGCGCAATGCCCGAACGCCATGCCGCCGGCGGACGAAATCTGCCGCCGCGTACTGGGGTGGATGAGGCGCTTTCACGTCGAACCGTACGTTGAGGAGACGCACACGGGGCTGGTGCGGCACATCGTCGTCCGCATCAACCGAAAGGGCGAGGCGATGGCTGTGCTGGTCATCAACGGCGGCGAGATTCCGCACGAGGGGGAGCTGGTCGCGTCCTTGAAAGCGGCGGGGGCGGTCAGCGTCATTTTGAACGAAAACCGCGAGCGCACGAATGTCATCATGGGTCGGCACTTCCGCACCCTCTACGGCTGTGACACGCTGACGGATGAGTTGTGCGGCCTGCGCTTTGAAATCAGCCCGGCGGCGTTTTTTCAGGTCAATCCGGCGCAGACGGAAGTGCTGTACCAGACGGCGCTGGATTTTGCCGAGCTGACGGGCGACGAGCGCCTATGCGACGTGTATTGCGGCGCGGGCACGATTACGCTGATGATGGCGCGCCACTGCCGGGAAGCGCTGGGCATCGAGATTGTTCCGCAGGCGATTGAAAACGCGAAGGAGAACGCCGTCCGCAACGGCATCGGGAACGTGAATTTCCGCTGCGGCGCGGCGGAGGCGCTGCTGCCGAAGCTGGTGGCGGAGGGCTTGCGCCCGGACGTGATTGTGATTGACCCACCGCGTAAGGGCGTTGAACCCGCCGTGATTGACGCGATTGCACAAGCCGCCCCGAAGCGCGTGGTGTATGTGAGCTGCAACGTCGCGACGCAGGCACGCGACGCGGCGCTGTTTGTGGAGAAGGGGTACAGGGTGCAGAAGGTGCAGAGCGTCGATATGTTCTGCTGGACGAGCGGGGTGGAAACTGTTATGTCATTGGTCCAACAAAATCCGGATGATATCGTCAAGGTCGGCATCGACGCGGACGAGTTGGCCATCACCAAGGCCGAAAGCAAGGCGACCTATGGCGAGATTCAGGCGCGCGTGAAGGAACAGACCGGCCTGAACGTCACGCCGCTGTACATCGCGCAGGTGAAAAGAAAGCATGGGATTATCGAGCGCGAATGCTACAACAAGGCAAAATCCGAGAGCGCAAAGATGCTGATCTGCCCGCCGGATAAGGAAAAGGCGATTGAAGATGCACTGAGGTTCTTTGGGATGATCGCGTAAAGATTTCAAACCGGATCGGTCGGGGAATACTACCCGCTCGATCCGGTTTAATAAATTGAACCGATGTAAATCTGAGCCAGAAACGAATCCGATGGATTGATAGGACGTCGTTTTATGTCATTTTTTCATCGTGACAAATTTCTTGTTGACGAAATGGGGATTTCATGTTATACTGTCATCAGCGAAAAGAATTTTAAAGGTCCATACCTGTTATTTATCGCTCATGACAAATCGAGGTGAACCCATGAAGTTAGGCGAACTGGCAACCGTCCGAAGCGGGCTGGTTTTATCCAGAAAACAGGCGTGCAAAGGCGCCCCCGTCAAGATGCGGTATCCCCTACTGAACTTTCGCGCCATCCACCCAAACGGATACATCGACATGGAACAGCTGGATGGTTTTGACGCTGCGGAGCAGTTATCACCGGAGTACCTGACACAGATCGGCGACGTCATCATCCGCCTGACCTCGCCGTACACCGCTGTTCTCATCGACGAAGCATCCGCCGGCATGGTCGTTTCATCAAACTTCGTCATCATCCGTGTTGATCGAAGCAGGCTCCTGCCCGGATATCTGGTCTGGCTGATCAACACGCCGAAGATCAGGAAAGCCATTTATGAAAACACCAGCAGCAACATGCTGGGCGCCATCAACGCCAGATTCTTTTCCGAATTTGAAATTCCCCCGCTGTCCATCCTCCAGCAGCAGAAAATCGCCGAACTATATCTGCTGGCGAAAAAGGAGACGGCGCTGCTTCGCCAGTTGTCGGCAGAGAAGGAGCGCTACTACGATCTGCTGATCCGCAATGTACATTCGACCATGAAATGAGGTATGCACCATGACGACCCGCAACGATATCGAACGCGTTCTCTGGAAGGCCTGCGACAGCTTCCGGGGAAAAATCGACAGTTCCCGCTACAAGGACTACATCCTTTCCATGCTGTTCGTGAAATACCTGAGCGACGTCACCCTCGAAAGACGCGCCCTGTACATGGAGCAGTACGACGGTGACGAACGGCGCGTCGAGCGCGCCATGAGCCGGGAGCGGTTCTCCCTCGACAGGGAATCCACCTTCGATTATCTGTACGAAAACCGCACGGATACAGAGATCGGCCAGAAGATCAACGTCGCCCTTTCCCACATCGAGGATCATAACAGCGGAAAGCTGCGCAACGTGTTTCGCGCCATCGACTTCAACTCCCAGGTTGACTTCGGCGACGTCAAGGAAAAGAACGCGACACTCCGCAATCTGCTGGAAGACTTCCACGACCTCGATCTTCGTCCCGGTCAGCTCGGCTCCGCAGACATCATCGGCGACGCTTATGAGTACATGATCGCCAACTTTGCCTCCGACGCAGGCAAAAAAGGCGGTGAGTTCTTCACGCCGAGTCAGGTTTCCGAGCTGGTGGCCTCGCTCGTCAAGCCGCAGGAAAACGACCGCATCTACGACCCCACCTGCGGAAGCGGCGGCCTGCTGCTCAAAGCCTACAAGAAGGTGTCCAGCGGCAAGGTTGCCGTCTACGGTCAGGAGCTGAACGCCCAGACCTGGGCGCTCTGCACGATGAACATGTTCCTCCACGGCGTGGATGACGCCCGCATCTGGCAGGGCGACACGCTCTCCAATCCGCAGAACCTTGAGGACGACAAGCTCATGAAGTTCCAGGTGGTGGTCGCCAATCCTCCGTTCAGCCTGGACAAATGGGACAGCGGCTTCCTCTCGAAGGCCGGTCCGGATGAAAAAGGAAAGAAGCCGGAGAAAATGACTGCCTCTCTGGACGAACACCATCGGTTCGACTGGGGCGTTCCGCCCTCCTCCAAGGGCGACTATGCCTTCGTGCTCCACATGCTTAACAGTCTGGATGCGGAGAACGGGCGCATGGCCGTCGTCCTGCCCCACGGCGTGCTCTTTCGCGGTGCCAGCGAGGGCAAGATTCGCAAGCAGCTGATTGAAATGAACCTGCTGGACGCGGTCATCGGCCTGCCCGCGAACCTGTTCTACGGCACGGGTATCCCCGCCTGCATTCTGGTGTTCAAAAAGGGCCGCACCCGCGACGACGTCTTGTTCATCGACGCCTCCGGCGAGGGCAATTACGAAAAGGGCAAGAACCAGAATCTCCTGCGGGACAGCGATATTGCCCGCATCGTCAGCACCTACGAGGCGCGCGAGGCAAAGGTGGACAAGTACAGCTACCGTGCCTCCCGCGCAGAAATCCGCGAGAATGACTACAACCTGAACATCCCCCGGTATGTGGATACCTTTGAGGAGGAGGAGCTGGTGGACATCGACGAGGTGAAGCGGAATATCGAAAGCATCGAGGCGGAGCTTTCGCAGGTGCAGGCGCAGATGAAGAAGTATTTGGAGGAGCTGGGGCTATGAACAACGAGATTGCGCGTTACAGCGAAGAAACCTTTGAAAGCATCAAGCACGTCAATGAGTATGGCAATGAATTCTGGTATGCAAGGGAGCTGCAATCCATACTTGAATATACGGAATGGCGGAATTTCCAGAAACTCATTGAAAAAGCTCAAACAGCGACATGGCTGTGGATGAATGTTTTGTTGAGGTCAACAAAACATCGCCCATGCCGAACGGTGGTGTTAAGCTGATTGATGACTACATTCTCTCCCGCTATGGCAAATATGTGGGTGGAGGGAAAATTGGGGCTTTGAGAAATCATTATATTCCTTGCCATTAAACGGGAGAAGAAGAGAACGCAAATGGAGGATTCAGCTTGATTAAATTTTACATTGCAAATCCGGAATCAAGTTCATTTTTAGCGAGTAATGTTGAATGGGTTTTGCCTCTGATCGTGACAATTCTCTTAACAATTATCAGTCTGCGGAATGAATGGCGACAAAAACAGCTAGCTGAATACGAGGTCGGTATCAGTTTGATGGAAAAACGCTTGGCCTTCTTTGACAGGGAAAGAATTGTCCTGGAAAAGATTATCGATAACAACAAACCCTCCCAAGTTGAAATAACCGAGCTATGCCATGCAGAACATGAAGCAATGTTTTTGTTCGGGCATGAGGTTAAAGAACATATTGATCAAGTTGCGTCTTTGGTTGATGAATTTGAGAATTATAAGCCCGAAACCATTCCTGATGGACAAGGTGGTTTTATCATAATATCCAATGCAGGGGCAGAAAAATATACCAGTAAAGCCATCGAATTATTTGGCGAGGCAATCTCAATATACCAGTTATATATTGACTTTAGCTCAATCGGCCTTGCACATTCAAAAGAACGCAACAAGCGCTATGCAAGGAAGAAGGTGCAGGAGAAATGAAGTCTCCATTCCCGCAGGATTGGAAAGAATACACCATCGGAGACTGTCTTCGTCGTGTAGAGCATCCTGTTGAAGTCGATTCAGATGCCCTCTACACCCAAATTGGCATCCGCTCTCATGGAAAAGGGCTTTTCTATAAAGAACCCGTCACAGGTGAGTTGCTTGGGAACAAGGCTGTTTATTGGATTGAACCCGACTGCTTTATTTTGAACATTGTGTTCGCTTGGGAGCAAGCCATTGGCAAAACAACACAGGCAGAAGTAGGCATGATAGGATCTCACAGATTCCCCATGTACAAGCCGGTAAATAATCTTGTCGATATTGATTATCTCGTATACTATCTGCTCACCAAGCGCGGAACGGACATTCTAGAAGCTGCTTCTCCCGGCGGAGCAGGCCGAAACAGAACCCTCGGACAAGACCGCTTCATGAAAAGCAGAATTGTCCTTCCGCCGCTTGACGAACAGCAGAAGATTGCCGAAATCCTCTCCACGCAGGACAAGGCCATCGAACTGCAAGGGCGCAAAATCGAGGAGCTGAAAAGGTTCAAAAAGGGCTGTCTGGAAAAGATGTTCCCGAGGAAAGGGCAAAAGGTTCCGGAAAAAAGATTCCCCGGATTTACGGACGATTGGGAACAGCGTAAGGCAAAAGAGCTATTTGTATCAACTGCGGATAAAGGTTATCCAGAACTTCCTGTTTTGTCAGCAACACAAGATCGTGGAATGATTCGCAGAGATGAAAACAGCATCAGTATATTCCACGACAAGAAAAATGAAGCCGGCTATAAAAGAGTATTGCCAGGGCAGTTTGTGATACACCTTCGTTCTTTTCAAGGTGGGTTCGCTCATTCTGCAATAGAAGGCATAACCTCGCCTGCTTACACGGTTTTTGGCTTTTCTGAGTCTGAAAAGCACGACTCAGAGTATTGGAAATATGTGTTTACCTCTAAGTCGTTTATCCAGCGATTAGAAACAGTAACCTATGGCATCCGTGATGGGCGCAGTATAAGCTACGAGGAGTTTCTAACTCTCGATTTTGTGTATCCGTCAAAGGCTGAACAAACAGCAATTGCCCGATATTTGGACAAACTAAGCGACCTTATCGCCCTTCATCAGCGTAAGCTGGAAGAAATGAAAAAACAGAAAAAAGCCCTGATGCAGCTTCTGTTGACGGGGATTGTGAGGGTACAATCATGAAAAGAGATATGGATTTATGCAGAAAAATTCTCTTTGCTATTGAAGAACAGTATGTAGATACGGCATTGCATAACCTTCAAATTCCAGAATACACAATGGAACAAGTTGCCTATCACTGTAAGATACTGAAAGAAGCCGGGCTTATCACCAACTACAAAGCGCTCTTTGCAAGCAATCACATTGTTGGCTTTGGTGTCGGCTCGTTGACATGGGAAGGCCATGACTTTCTTGATAAAATTCGTGAGGATACCATCTGGAACAAGACAAAAGGCCTGATCAAAAACAAGGCGCTTCCCATGACACTGGATGTGGTAAAGGAAATCGCTTCTGCTGTGATTTCAGAGATGATGAAGAGCGCAATGCCCGGAATGCTGTGAAAGGAGGTGAAAGCTATGGCAACGAATCCCCCTAAGGGCGATGGACATCGTAACGGAATGGTGCGGGAACGCTCTCAAACCTACAATCCCAAGACAGAGCAGTGGGTCAAGAGAGACACCAATACCGGCCGCTTCATGGATGTCAAGCAGGACGGTACACCGTTCAAGGGTGTACGCAAAGAAAAGTAACGATTCGGAAAAGCGAGGCAGCCCCCTGCCCCGCTATTCCTGCATATAACCCCTTTGCGAAAGGAGGTCTCTCCATGGACAAAGACGCCTATCTGGAAATCAACGCAAGCCAGCGCCCCGCCCTTGCGCTGTTTGAGGCCATGGGCTACACCTACATTTCCCCGGCGGATTGCGACAAGCAGCGCGGCAGCCGGTATCACGTGCTGCTCCGGGACATCCTGCGCGGTCAGCTCCGCAGGCTCAACCGCTATGCCTATGCGGGTGCGGAAAACGAGTTCTCCGCCGCCAACATCGAGCGTGCCATGGAGGATCTGGACGAACCGCTGACCGATGGCCTCGTGCGCACCAGCGAAAAGATTTATGACGCGCTGCTGCTGGGCAAAAGCTATCCGGAGACCGTCGGCGACGGCAAAATGCTCAGCTTCAATCTCCGCTATATCGACTGGGACAACCCGCAGAACAACGTGTTCCACGTCACGGAGGAGTTCGCCGTGGACAGCCGGGACAGGCAGCACAACGCCCGCCCGGACATCGTGCTGTTCATCAATGGCATTCCCTTTGCCGTCATCGAGTGCAAGGCCCCGCATATCCCCGTGGAAGAGGCCGTCGGGCAGATGATCCGCAACCAGCAGGCAGCGTATATCCCTCAGCTCTTCAAATTCGCGCAGTTCGTCGTGGCGACCAACAAGAACGCCGTCAAATATGCGACAGTCGGTACGCCTAAAAAATTCTGGAGCGTCTGGAAGGAGCAGGATGACGAATGGCTGCAAACCCGGCTGAAAGCGCTCGTCCCGGATCGCATGCCCACCGAACAGGACAGAAACACCGTCTCGCTGTTCAGCCGCGAGCGCGTGTTCGAGCTGATTCGTTACTTCATTCTCTTTGACGCCAACGTGAAAAAAGTCTGCCGCTATCAGCAGTTCTTCGCCGTCCGGGAAATCATGAAGACCATCGCCGAAAGCGACGAGCACGGCAACCGCCGGAGCGGCGTCATCTGGCATACGCAGGGCAGCGGCAAGAGCCTGACTATGGTCATGCTGGCGAAATATATCCTGATGGAGCTGAAGGACTGCCACCCCCGCGTGGTCATCGTCACGGACCGCAAGGAGCTGGACGCGCAGATTGCCGCCACCTTCGCGCATACGCGGCTAACCCCCGCCCGCGCGACCAGCGGACGTCATCTGGTGGAATTGGTGAACAGCGCCAGAGCGGACGTCATCACCAGCATCATCAACAAGTTCAATACCGTCGAGCGGCAGGAGGTCAAAAACCCCTCCCGCGACATCTTCGTGCTCGTGGACGAAAGCCACCGCTCCAACTACGGCCTCATGGCGACCCGGATGCGCAGCGTATTCCCCAACGCCTGCTACATCGGCTTCACCGGCACGCCGCTGATGAAAAGCGAAAAGAACACCATGGCCCGGTTCGGCAGGCTGATTCACAAGTACACCATCCGGGACGGCGTGGAGGATGGCGCGATTGTCCCCCTGATCTATGAGGGGCGCTTTGTCGAGCAAAAGGTGGACGAAGAAAATATCGACCTCTGGTTTAAGCAGACCACCCGCCGCCTGACGGAGGCGCAGCGGGAGGATCTGCGCAGGAAGTGGAGCAGCATTCGTCGCCTAACCTCCACCGACGCACGCATCAAGCGCATCGCGCTGGACATCAGCGAGCACTTCATTGAGGGCTACAAGGATACCGGCTTCAAGGCCATGCTCGCCACCAACTACAAGCGCGACGCGATCCGCTATCTGGAGTGCTTTGAGCAGTTCGGCGACCTGAACTGCGCCGTCGTTATCTCGCCGCCCGACATGCGCGAAGGTGTCGACGACGCCGACGAGGGAGCGGACGATCTGGTCGTCTCCTTCTGGAACAAGATGATGCAGCAGTACGGGGATGCCGACCGCTACGAGGAAGCCATCAAGAACAGGTTCTGCGATGGTGAAATCGACATTCTGATCGTGTGCAGCAAGCTGCTCACCGGCTTCGACGCGCCGCTGTGTCAGGTGCTCTACATCGACAAGGAGCTCAAGGAGCACGGCCTTTTGCAGGCCATCGCGAGGATAAACCGCCTGCACGAGGGCAAGGACTACGGCCTGATAGTCGATTACCGCGGCCTGATTGAAAAGCTCGACACCGCCATGGACATGTACAGTGGCGCTGGTCTGGAGAACTTCGACGGCGGCGATCTGAAGGGCGTCGTGGTCGATGTGATGTCTGCCATCGGGAATCTCCGCAGCGCCTATACGCAGCTGGTAGAGCTCTTTGCCCCGGTGGGCAGCATCAGCGATGCGGAAGCCGTCGAGGTGTTCCTCGCCGATGACAAGATGCGTCAGGATTTCTATACTCTGCTCTGTGCCTTCGGCCGGGCGCTGCATTTGGTGCTGAATGCGGAGCAGGCATACAACGCGCTGAGCAAGGAGGAACGGCAGAAGTATCAGGACACGTTCATCTTCTTTTCAAAGGTTCGCCGCAGCGTCAAGCTCCAGTACTGCGACGCCATCGACAACGCAGAGTATGAACCGCTGATGCAGAATCTGCTCGACACGCACCTGTCTGTCGCCGGGCTGAAGAAGATCACAAGCCCCATCGACATTCTGAACAAGGACGACTTTGAAAAGGAGCTTGAGGAGCTGGGCTCGCTGCGGTCAAAAGCTGATGCGATAGCCAGCCGGATGACCCGAAGCATCAGCGAGAAGCGCGACGAGAATCCCGCCTATTATGACAGCTTCTCCAAGCGGATCAGGGACGCCCTTGCGCTCTACAAGGAAAAGGTCATCTCCGAAGCCGAATACCTTGCCAAGATGCGCACCATCATGGGGGATTACCACGCCGGCAGGAGCACCGTCAGCTATCCGGAGCGCATCAAGAATAATGTTCACGCACAGGCCTTTTTCGGTGTGCTGACCGCACTCTTTGACGAGGTGGAGGACGAACGGATTACACCCGATTTCGTTGCAGAGGTTTCCGAGGAGATCACAAAAATCGTCGCCTCCCACAGTCAGGTGGACTGGACGAACAACAAGACCATCCACGACCGCATTTCACAGGACATCGACGATCTGTTCTACAAATACGAAAAGGAGCATGGTCTGAAGCTCTCGTTCGATCTCATCGACAAGATCATCGACAATGTCAAGACTGTTGCCCTGCGGAGGTTCTGAGCGATGGACATCACCTGCCAACGAACCATAACCGCCGATGGGCGCGAAATCCTATACAGTCTTGAAAGAAAGCAGGTCAAAAACCTCAATCTGCGGGTGCGGAAGGATGGCAGCGTGTGGGTTTCAGCAGATCCGGGCGTCCCCTGCGGGGAAATCGACGCCTTTGTTGTCAGCAAGGCCCCGTATATTCAAAAGGCCCTTGACCACTTCCATGAGATGGCGCAATACAGGCCTCAGCCGAAGCAGTACGTCAGTGGCGAGGCATTCAACATTCTGGGTCGAGGTCTGCGCCTGCAGGTCACACAGGCCGCAAAGGATTCCATTTCAGCGGACGGCGTCTACATCCATCTAGGTGTTCGGGATCTCCACGATATCGAAAGGAAGCGGCGCGTCGTCAACAGATTTCTGGGCCAGCAGTGCAGAACGGTATTTGGCGACGTGATGGATGCGCTGTATCCGTCGTTTCAAAAATACGGCGTGCAGAAGCCTTCTCTGAGAATCCGGGACATGGAAACGCGCTGGGGCTCCTGCCTGGCGAAGAAGGGAATCATCACGCTGAACAAGCGCCTTCTCGAAGCACCAAGGCACTGCATTGAATACGTCGTCATGCACGAGCTTTGCCATCTGGTTCACCCCAACCACTCCCGCCAGTTCTACGCATTTCTCACGATGCTAATGCCGGACTGGAAGGAACGGAAACTGTTTCTCGACAAAACCGCAGCCTATTGGCTCTGATCACGCCAATAGGCAGCTAAAAAGAGCTTTATGAACACATTGTAAAGGCAACCACACATTCTTTGCACTAATTGTTGGAAAACAGCGGCCATGCAGTTAGTACAATTCCAGCCGGAAATCAAGTAAACCGCGCAGAAAACACAACGCCATCTTCCGAATTCTTGATTTCACAGGAGGCGTTGTGCAGTTCGAGAATCAGCCTGACCAGATACAGCCCCAGTCCGCTCCCGCCGGATTGACGGCTGCGGGACTGCTCCACGCGGTAAAACGGCGTGAAGAGCTGGGGCAGAGCTTCTTCCGGGATGGAAACACCCGTGTTTTCAATCGTCATCGTATGCGCATCCAGCAAAATGCGGATGCTCGCGCCCTGCGGGGAATAGAGGATGGCGTTCATCAGAACATTGTCCAGCGCGTTGGTCAGGAGATCCTGGTTTCCCCGGATTATCACGTCCGAAGCCATGTGCTTTTCAATGTGCAGCCCCTTTTGCGCAAGCAGCTCTTCATCCAGCTCCAGCTGCCGTTCCATCATCTCGCTCAGATTGATCGTATCCGTTTTGAGGACAAAGCTGCCGGCCTCGATTCGGCTGATGATCAGAATCTCCTTGATGAGGCTTTCCATCCTGCCGGTAACCTGAAGCGCCCGTGCCAGGTACTTGTCCCGATCCCGATATACGCCGATTTGCGCCAGCATACCGCTCAGCTGCCCCTTGAGGATCGTCACCGGTGTTTTCAGCTCGTGCGAAGCCGCTGAAAAGAACGCGGAGCGCTGACGCTCCATGTCCCGTTCGCGCTCCATATCCTGCTGCAGGCGTTCATTGGCGGTTTTCAGCTCCGTCAGCGCGTCGGAAAGGTTGTCGGAAAGCGTGTTCAGGCTGTCGCCCAGAGCTCCGATTTCATCCGTGCGATGCTGTGCCCAGCGGGAGCTGAAATTAAGCGCGGCGATGCTTGCGGCGATATGGCTGATGTCCACAATGGGCCGGGTAATCCATCTGGCGTAGAAAAACGAGGTCAGCAGCGAGACGCCAAGAATCAGCAGCACGAGAAACGGCAGCGTCTTCTTCATGGCCTCCGACGCCTGATTGACGGCCTTTTTCCCGCCGATGACCAGCAAATGCCCCATCGTTCCATCCCGGAAGAAAAAAGTTTGTGCTTCATCGGCGGATATGTACGCATCGGTGACGGTGATCTGATAGATGACGCTCTCCGCTGTGCCGGTCGCGTCTCCGGCCTCCGTGGCCTGCATAACCGCATCCTGTTCAAGCGTTTCACTGTCTTCCGTGGTGATCGCCGCACGCTCTGCGGTGCCTTCCACAAGATAAGCCTCAGACGAAATCGTATCGTACAGAATTCGCCCATATTCGTCTGACAGACGGAGCGCTGCGCCCGTCTCCCTGCAAAAGGCGGAAAGCAGCTCGTCGCACGCAGACGGCTCCCGCCCGGACAGCGCGGTCAGGAGCACTTCGGTCTTTTGGTCGAGCTCCTCCTGCAAAATGCTCGTATAGGTGAGCGGCGTCAGATACGCAATCGCGCCATATGTGGCAGCGCAGACGGCGATCATCAGGCCGCAGGTCATCAGAAAGATGCGAAGCGTCAGGCTGTGCTTAATCCTTGTCCACACGATAGCCCACCCCTCTGACCGTCCGGATGTAATCCGCACCCAGCTTGCGGCGCAGATTCTTGATATGGCTGTAAATCACGCGATCGTCGCTCAGATAGTCGTAATTCCAGATGCGGCTAACGAGCATTGGGTAGGTCATCACGCGCCCCTGATTTTGCAGCAGCTCCCGCAGGCATTCGAACTCGCGGTTGGTCAGCTCCAGCATCTGGTCGCCGCGCATGACGGTATAGGCGTCCAGGTCGAGCGTCAGGTCGCGGTAGCGCAGCAAATTTGCGCCCGGGCGATCCTCGCCCCGGCATCGCCGGAGAATCGCACCGATTTTGCGCAGCAGCACGGGCATGGAGAACGGCTTGGTGATGTAATCGTCAATCCGCAGATCGTAGCCGCGAAGCTGCTCCTCCTCTCCGTCCAGCGCGGTCAGCATCACGATCGGGATATTCGATTTCTTTCGAATCCATTCGCATACGCCAAAGCCGTCGAGCCTCGGCAGCATCAGGTCGAGAAGCACCAAGTCAAATTGCCCGCTTTCAAAAACCTCCAGCGCTTTCAGTCCATCCTCCGCCTCAGCGGTCTGATGCCCGGCTTCGGTCAGCCAGGATTGAAGCAGCTCCGAAATATCAACATCATCTTCAACGATGAGAATACGGTACATGTCCTGCGCCTCCTTATCCAGGACAGTATAGCATACCTTTTTGGATTTCTTCTGAATTTCCCGAAATATTCACAAACCTGCGAAAGAGCCATTGCCCCTTCGCAGATTTCGCATTTATCGCACTCTTTCTGCCATCATGCCGATCAAAGCGCCATCGCCGTTTGCGTCCGGTTTGGTATAATCACGAATGACCTCAACATCGACCTCTCCCTGATCGTCATCGCAGCAGACTATGCTCGTCATGCTGCCATGGAAGCGTCCGCTGTCAAGCGGTTCGCCGTTGCTCTGGCGAATGTCCAGAAACCGGCGTACACGCTGTCCCTGAAAGGCCATCTCATCGCTCGCCGCATCGTAGCGCAGGCCAAATGCAGCGTAGGGCGCGAAGAAGGCCTGCTTTTCGGCAGCAGTCATTTCACTCTCTGAGGTGGCAGTCATTTGGGGCATCCGCTCGCCTTTGCTACGCTCAGCAGACTCCTCCTTGGCCAGCACGCGGATTCCGGTGAGCAGGCCCTCTGGGCTGAACGAGCCATCCGCATGGCGAATCAGCCGGGTCTGGTCGCGCTCAGTCTGAAGGTCGATGCTCCCTTGCTCGTCCGTGTATTCGATGATCTTGCACATCCCTTCGCGCACCGAATAGGCATCTGTGAAGGAACGCACCCGCTGCCCTTGATACATGAGCGTCCTGCTTTCCGGGTCGCAGCGCAGGCCGTATTCCGCATACGGCGCAAAGCGTCTGGCCCAGGCTTCATCATTCTCTGGATACGAATAGGAGTATTGCTCATACACCGCAATGGCCTCCGCAGCTTCGTATGCCGCCGTATCTTCGCGGATGATGATGGAATCGTCCGTTTCCTGCCCGGCAGCAGCAGGATGCCCATCCCGCATGATCTCTGTACCTTCCGTTTGGTGAAGCTCCAGCACGCGATCCGGCAGCCCCGGCTCCTGAACGACGACGGACTCCACGCCGATGATGAACGTCTTTCCATCGGCCTGATAGGTTCCCTCTCCGCCCGTGAACGTGTACACCTTGCCGTCCATGGCGATGCCGGTCGTCTGCGCCAGCGCAGATGCACAAACCAGGCACACCAGCATCAAAGCGATCAGAGACACACAAAACACTTTTTTCATCGTACAACCTCCTTTTTCCCCTTTCATTGGGGATGCACCAAGTATATCCCAGCACTTTGGAGTTGGGTTGTACGGTGTTTGGATATTGTCTGAAGAATCAATTTAGAGACTAGGGGTTTGGTTTTGTTAAGAAATATCAGGAGACTATGATAGCGAGATTCCTACTGTTTATCCCTGATATGCAAGGTTGCAGGCTCTATCTGTTCATTGAGGATGTACGCTGTCTCAAAGCTCGGCTTTCTTTGCACAGAGCGTTTTGATAATAGCCTCAATATCGGAATCAGCGCGGCAACCTCATGATCGGAGAGCCTTCATGAATCTCATCCCCAGCTCCCTTTCATCTCCGTTTATTAGCGTGTCCACCTTTCCCTCGCATGCTCATTTGTTTCTTGAACAGCCTGGACTTCTGCATCATGCTTCTGAACGCCCGGACCTCTTCCTCTGTGATCTTCTCCTCCGGGATCTGCATCTGAGCACAAAGCTGTTTCAAAAGCACCGTCGTTTCATCCTTTTGATCAAGTATCGAGTGCATCAGCACCTTGATTCCATCCTGTGTAGGCGTTGTTTCATCTGCCGTAGTGGTGTCCTTGCGATGATTCTCCCGGATGGTTTCAGTGATCTCATCCATATCTTCGTGAATGATATACGAAAAGTAATCCGTCTCATTGATTTGCGCCACCTCAAGCGTGCGCATATAAACATCCATCTCATCAGGCGCATATCCCTTCATGACCTTCTGGCGCGCCACTTCCAGTACCGTGTTCATATCCTGAATTCGCATATCCGCGATGCGATCTACGACGATCTCGATGTCTGCCATCAGCTGGCGGAATCTGGGGTGCGTCATCATTTCACAGAGCAAGCGGTTATTGATCTTCCCGCTGCGCAGCAGCTCCAATACTTCATCACTCAGATGCAGGGACGCCACGTCCACATCTGAGTGATTTTTTTGTTCTGTCAAGCCCAGGAGATAATCGGTGGATACGCCATAGAACTTTGCCAGCTTCTGAATAGCGTAGTGATTGATGTCGCCGCAATCCTCGTTCTCATATTTGCCAAGTGCAGACTTCGATAAGCCGGTCTGCTCCGCCAGCTGTTCCAGCGTCAGCTTCTTATCGATCACACGAAGGTCCTTCAGACGCTCGGCCATTGTCAGTTGAACGTACATTTTCCAGCCTCCATAACCAGTTTCAACCCTATCATACCACATTTCCATAAGCGTGGAAAGACAGGGGTTTTTGCGGGTTTTCCATCGTTTCGGACATAGGCCAAAGCATGGGGTTTGTCAGGTATACTGTCTGCGTTCCACAGAACACAGTACCTTGACAACCTATCCTGAAGCCCTTTGCCCGATATACCGCCATGACCTTCCGGTTACCCCCGCGCCCCCCTGGCAAGCACCTTTCCCGGAAGCAAGCGCCTCTCACGGACTGGCTGTGAGCCAAACAAGGTTTCTAGCCGGGAACAGGCAAGGGACACTCATACAATAGATTTCCAAATAAGAAACATAACCTTTACTCCAAACAACCGAAAGAGAGGTACATTATGAAACAGCTTAAGAACATGCAAATCATCGGAATTGACAATGGCTATGGCAACCTGAAAACCGCCAGCGGTATCTTCCCCGCCAGCGTGCTGACCTTCGACCACGAACCCATCCATGCACAGGATCTGCTGGTTTACGACGGCAAATACCACGTCATCGGCAGCGGGCACCGGGAGTTCACCCCGGACAAGGTCAGCAACCCAGATCACTACATCCTGACGCTCGCCGGCATCGGTCAGGAGCTGTGGGCGCACAGGATGACCAAAGCCCGCGTCTACATCGCCGCCGGTCTGCCCCTGACTTGGGTGGAGTCCCAGCGTGAGAGCTTTCGTGCCTATCTGCTCCAGAACGACCATGTGGATTTCATCTGGCGCGGCATCGAATACCACGTCGATATCGTGGGTGCGGACGTGTATGCGCAGGGATTCTCCGCCATCGTGCCCATGCTCAGGCAGTTCAAGGGCGTGAACATGCTCTGCGACATCGGCAACGGCACCATGAACATCATGACCATTCAGGACAGGCGCGCCGTCATGGACCAGTGCTTCACGGAGAAGTACGGCACCTACCAGTGCATGCTCCGAGCACGCGAGGCCCTGACGCAACGCTTTGGGCGCACTGTGCCGGACGCCATCATTGACGAGGTGCTCCGAAACGGCGACGCAGACATCGGGCGCGACTATGTGGACACCATCCGCGAGGCCGCAGCCGGTTATGCGGCAGAGATCATGCGCAGGCTGCGCGAGCACGAATACGACCCGCAGACCATGCGGCTGTGGGTCGTGGGCGGCGGATGCCTGCTGCGCCACTTCGGCGAGTTTGACCGTGACCGCGTGACCATCATCGACAACATACACGCCAACGCCGAGGGTTATGAATACCTTGCGGAGCGGCGCCTCAGGCGCGAGGGTATTGCCGGATGAGCCAGATGCTCCGCACCACCCTCCGGCTCGATCTGGACAAACCTGCCAGTAGGCAAGCCGTCGCGCTGTTGCGTCAGCTTCATGTGGAGCGCGGTCTGTCCTACAGCGCGCTGATCGTTCCGGCGGTCAATGCTTATTATGGCAAGCCAACCGTGGATGAAGGCTTGCGGGAGACGATTCGCTCAATCGTCCGGGAGGAGCTGGCAGCTCCCTCTGTTCAGCTTGGCGATCTGCTGCAAACGCTGAACATAGTCACATCTTCGACAGCTCCTTCTCCCATCCGAAGTGATGAGCCTGACGACGACGATCTCGACGATGCGCTGGACAGCTTCGGTTGCTGATGCTCTTTGGTGCTCATACGCACTACAATTCCATCTCCAGCTTCGTATCGCGCGATACCTTTGGCACCAGAACGCACCACCGTGCACCAACCCCGCAAAGCAGGAAGCCATGCCGTCAAAAGCATGGCTTCCTGTCTTTGAGCCGGGTGCAGGGCGGCAGCGCCTGCCGGGTGTGCAGAGGGCAGTGCCCCTTGCCCGGAATCCAGAGGCGGAGCGCTCTGGCCCACGGCACTTTGCTGGATTCCGCAGGAAGACAGAAAGTGTCATAATGGGTAGTTACACTTTCGCAGAAAGTGCCGCGCCCCCGTCACCCCGTGCCCAAAACGAACCATCATCACACCCACGAAAGAAAGGAGGTGCTTCCATGGCAAGAAACGATGGCGTGGATCGCACCACCGTCCGCAACCAGCCCCGAACCGAAAGCAATATCGCCGACGCTGAAGCCCACAATGAGCGCCAGAAAACATGCTACCAGAACGAGGATATTGTCCCCGAACGCAGCCATCTGAACATCCACTTTAAGACACCATCCGGCAGCTATCAGGAGATGTTGCGTCAGATGGAGCAGGACGGCACCATCTCTACCCGGGGTCTCAAGCAGGACGCCGTCCATTATGGCGAGCTGGTTTTCGATGTCAACTCCGCGTATTTCCACAATCACGGCGGCTACGAGTTTGCACAGGCGTTCTACGCCGAGGCATACCGGGCTGCCGTCGATATTGTCGGCGGCGAGCAGTACATTCTCTCTGCCGTGATGCACGCCGACGAACGCAACCAGGGCATGAGCAAAGCCCTAGGCTACGACGTATGGCACTATCATCTTCATGTGGTCTATGTGCCCGTCGTCGAAAAGCAGATTCTGTGGTCGAAGCGCTGCAAGGACCCGGCGCTGGTTGGCACCGTCAAGGAGACCGTCATGCAGATCAGCCACAGCAAAAAGTGGCAGTCCCGGCCTGTACTGGATGAATTCGGAGAGCCCTTGCGCACGAAAACAGGCAAGATTGTCCTGAAGAAATCCTACAGCATTTTGCAGGATCAGTACCACGACGCCATGTTCGCAGCGGGCTACACCGACGTGGAGCGCGGCGAACGAAGCAGCACGGAAGAGCACCTGACCACCGTGCAGTTCAAGGTCATGAAGGAGCAGGAAACTCTTGACACCCTCATGGCACAGCAGCAAAGCGCCGAGCAGGCCGTTCGTCTGGCGCAGGCAAACCGGGAGGAGGCTGAGCATGAAGTCGAAGCCGCAAAAAGGAAGATAGATGCACTTGCGAAGAGCGACAAAGAGGTTAAAGCATTCGTACAAAACCTGGGTTCCGCAGACGAGCTTCTGCCCGACACTGGAATGCTGGAAACCGCCAAAAGCTACCGCGAGAACAAGTCGCTACCTATCGTGAAAAAGCTCGTCCGCAAGCTGAGAGAAGTCTATGCTTTGCTGGTCAACGAGCGCCAGAAGAACAACGATATGCTCAGAGAAACCGCGTACTGGAAGCGAAAAGCAGAACCCAATGAGCTCATGCAGGAGAAAGTTTCCAAACTAGACAGGCTGACCCGCACGCTCGGCTCGGATGAAATTGACAGGCTGCTGTCCCAGCGCAGCGCCCACGAACGCAATTGGAGCAAAGCATGGGAGAACGACCGATGACCCTCTACCTTTTTTACCGACAAATACAAGGAAGTGAATGATACGAGAATTTACGATACCCTCAAAGCTCACATAACCGTCCCGCAGGCAGCTGCACACTACGGCGTCAGGATCGGGCGCAACGGCATGTGCCGCTGTCCGTTCCATCCGGACAGGACACCCTCTATGAAGATCAACGAAACCTACTTCTACTGCTTCGGCTGTCACTGCACCGGCGATGTGATCGGCTTCACAGCCAAGCTGTTCAACCTATCTCCCCTAGATGCTGCACGAAAGCTGGCGGCAGATTTCGGCATCGACCCCAATACGCCGGCATCCGCCGCCGTCGTACCTCCCCGTATCCGGCAGGAAGAATCCCAGCGGGATCGAGAGGATCGCTGCGCCTCCGTGCTGATTGAATACGAACGGCTCCTGAAAAGCCGCCAGCAACGATTTGCCCCCGTTCATCTCTCGGAGGAATGGGACGACCGCTTCATATCCGCCAGCCATGCGCTGCCGCAGGTGTCTTATCTAATCGACTGTCTGTACGATGCCGATACTTCTGTGCGTAAAGACGTCGCTGACTCCCTGCTCGGCGACGGCACCATTTGCAGCATCGAGCGTTGGAATACTGCCCACAGAGAGGAGGCGGAGGAACATGACGAAGCGCTTGCGGCCTGACCAGTTCCCGCCCTGGTACGACGGGCAGAGCATCAATGAAGCGGCGTTCTGCCGGGAGTTTCTGGCTTCGCACAAGCTGCTCTACACCGAAAACAGCTTTTTCACGCCAGAAGGACGCATGACCGACGAAGCGCCACTTAAGACTGAAATCTATCAGATCATCGAGCCGTATGCGTCCACCAGCGTCCCGAAGAAGATTTCCAACATTATCGAGCTGCTGAAAATCACGGCGCATATTGATGATTTCCCGCCGCAGACCGACCGGATTCATGTGGCGAACGGGACGCTGTTTCTGGATGGCTCGTATTCCGCATCCAATGACGAAATCGTGCGCAGCCGCTTTCCGGTGGCCTACAACACTTCCGCGCCCAGCCCGGAAGTGTGGTTGCGTTTTCTGAGCAGTCTTCTGTATGAGGATGACATTCCCACCCTACAGGAATACATCGGCTACTGCCTGATTCCCAGCAATAAGGGACAGCGCATGATGGTCATCAAGGGCAGCGGTGACGAGGGCAAGTCGCAGAGCGGCACCGTTCTGTCCCATCTCTTTGGTTGCAACGCCAAGGACGGCAGCGTGGGCAAGGTGTCCGAGAACCGCTTTGCCCGCGCCGATCTGGAGCACATCCATTTGCTGATCGACGATGACATGCGCATGGAAGCCCTGCGTCAGACCAACTACGTCAAGTCGCTGGTCACCGCGCAGGGGCGCATGGATCTGGAAAAGAAGGGCAAGCAGAGCTATCAGGGCTGGATGTTCGCCCGGTTGCTGGCGTTTTCCAACGGCGACCTGCAATCCCTCTACGACCGCAGCAACGGCTTCTATCGCCGCCAGCTGATTCTGACCACCAGGGAGCGCCAGCCAGATCGCGTGGATGACCCCGACATCGCGGAGAAAATGTGCTGCGAGCTGGAAGGCATCTTTCTCTGGGCCTTTGAAGGGCTGCAGCGTCTGGTGGCGAATCATTTCCGCTTCACCGAAAGCGCCCGCTCCCGTTCCAACCGGGAAGCGGTTAAGCAGGATGCCAACAATGTGCTGTTCTTTATGGAGGCCGGGGACTACATCCGGCTCACGCCCGAAGGGAAGGTTGGCTCACAAGAGCTTTATGAGATTTACACCGTCTGGTGCCAGGAAAACGGCTTCTCGCCGCTCAAAAACCGGAGCTTTTCGGAATTCCTGATTGCCAATCAGAAGAAGTACAGCATCGAGCACTCCAATAACCTGACGAACCTCGTCGGCCGCCGCGTGTGGGGCTTTACCGGCATTAAGCCTGTGCTAAGGCTCCCGCTCAGAACGGCAGACGGATGGCAGCGCGATTGCTCGGATGATAACCCGCTTATTTGAAATTCCCTATAAGTGAGAATTTCCGCGATTCTCTGTGTACATACGTACACACATACAAAGGGATTGTACACATGTACGTATGTACGCAGTGGATTCGCATATCTGCAGGAACAAGAAAGGAACACTGAACCTCTATGCACCCACCACCGATCAACCCTTTATTGGAGGAATCATGGCTTTGCTCAAAAGAACGCCTGAACAGAACGCCGCCTTTGAGCGGTGCGTCGGCTTTCTTGCCGAAATGATCGAAAAGTACAGCGGGAAGGTGGAGTTTCCCGTTCTTCCCGCTGACAGCAAAACGAGTTGGGACAGTTTATCCAATCCATCATCTCAAACAAATTCAGAAGAACCATTGACAAATGATATAGCTGCATAATAAAATGCAGTTGGGACAAAATACACGAACAGTTACTGCACGATTGACAGGAGTGCACCATGCTTCAGAATCATCCTGCTCCTGAGAGCCGCACGCTGCCCCAACATATCACCGACGAGCACAACGGCCTGAGCTACACCCTTCACGGCGATTATTACTTTCCGGATCTGGAGCTTCCGGAGCAGCAGCCCATCGGCAAATGGGGCCGGCTGCACCTCCGGCACCTGGAATCGAACCATCCGGGTCATTTCCAAAGGCTTCTGCTCACGGGAGCACTGAATGCCTATCTGCACACTGTCGATGAGCAGGCCAGCGAGCGTTTCGATGTTCTCATGAAGGGATATGCCCAAAGCTGGGGCATCACCGAAGCCCTGAAGGCTGAAGATCCCATAAAGTGGGTCGGGCTCATGAATCTGGCGCGCGCCGAAGCGGAACACAACGTGATGACCGAAATCATCTGCGCCTGAACCACCTTCCTTCACCGGCTCGTATCCAATCGGGCCGGGGAAGGCTTCCATAAACCGCACGAGGAGGAATTCCCATGTCCAGAGAAAAGCAGACGCCCGCGCCCATCCGTTCCAGCGCGGCGGAGGTGTTGACCTATGTTGCCTCCACGGGCGACCCGCAGGGCAGCATCGAAATACGCTACGAGGACGAAAACATCTGGCTGACGCAAAAGACGATGGCGCAGCTGTATGATGTGAGTGTCAAAACGATCAATTATCACATCAAGAAAATCTTCGATGATTCCGAGCTGTCAGAGGATTCAGTTATCCGAAAATTTCGGATAACTGCCACAGACGGCAAAAGCTATTCCACCAACCATTACGCGCTTCAAATGATCATCGCGGTCGGCTTCAAGGTCAACTCCGAGCGCGCCGTTCAGTTCCGCAAATGGGTCAATCAGATCGCAACGCAGTACACCATTCGCGGCTGGGTCATGGACGACGAACGGCTCAAGCAGGGCACCTATCTGACCGACAAATACTTTGAGGAACAGCTGGAGCGCATCCGGGAGATCCGTGCCAGCGAGCGCAAGTTCTATCAGAAGATCACCGACCTGTATGCCACTGCTATCGACTACGACCGTACTTCCGCCGCCACGAAACGCTTCTATGCCACGGTGCAGAACAAGATGCGCTTCGCCGTGCACGGGCACACCGCCGCCGAGCTCATCATGGAGCGCGCCGACCACACGAAGGATCACATGGGTCTGACCACCTGGCAGGACGCGCCGGACGGCAAGATCAAAAAGTCCGACGTGTCCATCGCCAAGAACTACCTCACCGAAGACGAGCTTGGGCAGCTGAACCGGATGGTCACATCCTATCTGGACTTCGCCGAGAACATGGCCCAGCGCCACATCCCGCTGACCATGCAGGACTGGGAAACCCGCCTGAACCGCTTCATTGAAATGTTCGAATACGGTCTTCTCAGGGATGCGGGCAGGGTGTCTGCAGAAATCGCCCGGCTGCACGCAGAAACCGAATTTGAGAAGTACCGCGTCATTCAGGACCGCGAGTTCCTGTCCGACTACGACAGGTTCCTCCTTGAGCTTGAGGAACACGCCGACGCGGCAAAGGCTGGACCGCAGGAGGAAAAGCCATGAAGCGAATGAAATGCTACATCTATACCCGCGTCTCCACCTCCATGCAGATGGACGGCTACAGCCTGGACGCGCAGAAGGACAAGCTGCGCAAGTACGCGGAGTTCCAGAACATGCTCGTCGCCGGGGAATACTGCGACGAGGGCAAATCCGGCAAGAACATCGAGGGCCGCCCGGAGTTTCTTCGCATGCTGCGGGACATCGAATCCGGCAAGGACGGCGTCTCCTTCGTGCTGGTGTTCAAGCTCTCCCGCTTCGGCCGCAACGCCGCGGACGTGCTGACCTCCCTGCAACGGATGCAGGACTTCGGCGTCAACCTCATCTGCGTGGAGGACGGCATCGACTCCTCCAAGGACGCCGGCAAGCTGATGATCTCCGTGCTCTCGGCTGTGGCGGAGATCGAGCGGGAAAACATCCTTGTGCAAACCATGGAGGGGCGCCGGCAAAAGGCCCGTGAAGGCCGCTGGAACGGCGGCTTCGCTCCCTATGGCTATGTGCTGGTGGATGGTGAGCTCGTCATCGCCGAGGAGGAGGCCGAGGCTGTCCGGGTCATCTTCGACAAGTACATCAACACCACCATGGGTGCAGCCAAAATCGCAGACTGGCTGAATCAGCACGGCTACAGGAAGATCAAGCGTCAAAACAATACGCTGGATTCCTTTACGGCTCCATTTATTCTCGGGGTTCTAGACAATCCCGTGTACTGCGGAAAGATCGCCTATGGCCGCCGGAGGAACGAGAAAAAGCAGGGCAGCCGGAATGAATATCATGTTGTCATGACGGACGATTATATGCTGCACGACGGCGTGCATGAGGCTATCATCTCGGAAGCGGACTGGCTGAAGGCCCGGGCCCGCAGGCAGATTACCGGCGTGAAGCAGGAGAAGAAGCACAGCCTGGAGCACGAGCACATCCTCACCGGCCTGCTGAAATGCCCGGTCTGCGGCGGGAACATGTACGGGAATGTCAACCGGAAGAAGAAGGGCAACGGGGAGTACTACAGGGACTACTTCTATTATGCCTGCAAGCACCGCCTGCATGTGGACGGCAAGCGCTGTGACTACCACCACCAGTGGGGCGAGGAAATCATCGACGGCGCTGTGGAGGAAATCATCCACAAGCTGGTCAACACGCCCGCCTTTGAGCAGGGTATCCGGGAGAAGCTCGGCGGCAAGCTGGACACCGCCGAGCTCGACACGGAGATGGAGACCCTGCGCAAGCAGCTCCGTCAGCTCACGGGCACCAAGGACAGGCTGGGCGAGCAGATCGACGCGCTCGATTTCGACGACCCGCATTACACCCGCAAGGCGCAGGACCTGCAGGAGCGGCAGAACAGGGTCTACGACCAGATCGCCTCCATCGAGGTCAGCATCGCCGAGGTGCAGACCCGCATGGACAACATCCGCCAGCTCCGGATTTCCACCGACAACGTCTATCAGTTCCTGCTCTACTTCGACAAGCTGTACGACCAGTTCACCGACCTGGAGAAAAAGACCTTCATGAACAGCTTCATCGAGCGCGTGGAGATTTACCCGGAGCGTCGGAGCGACGGACGCATCGTGAAGCGCATCGAGTTCCGTTTTCCCGTGTATTTCAATGGCTCGGAGATCACTGGACTTGGTTGGGACGAAACGGATATGTCTGAGAATGTGATGGGGTTGGCTAAACTGTAAGCGTACACAAGGATAACGAGAATACAAATATGGAGGAAAAAGCAGTGAACAACGAAATGAAAGCCCACAGCAAATCATTAGCGGAAGCGGCGCAGATGCCGGAAGATTTGCCGATCCCGGAAAAGAGTATCAGGCAGATTGGAAGCGAGCAGAAGAAACGATTGAACGGAAAGTAAAAGTGAAAAATCCTCTTGAAATGGCAGCATAAAAATAAGCAGAGAACGTCGAAAAACGATGGCTCTCTGCTTATTTTGTTATTCCAGCCCTTTCAGCCTCTCCACTGACATCACATGCAGCCCCAGCAGCTCCCTGTCGTTAAAAGAATACAGCTCGATGAGCTTGCCGATCTGCTGATTATAATAGTACAGCTCGCAGGGCGTGTGGAGATTCACGTTCAGTTTCAGGAAAACGAAGTATTCGCTGGAAACGTCGAGGATGCGGATGTCAAACAACGTGTGCTCCAGCGTGGCAATCTGCGCGAAAATGTCGGGCAGGACGGCGGGCGCTTCGAGGGGAGTGCCGTTTCCATCCGTGACGGCGACGGAAACGAGGCGGTTGAGGACTTTGTTCTGCGCACGGTCGATGTAGGCGTCAAAGCATTCGCTGGGGACGTAGTAGACGGTGGCTTCGTCAGCGGTGAAAGGGTCGCAGGAATGGATGCGGCGTTTGCTGGCGAGCAGGTAGTTCACGGGTTCTTCGACGTCGGATGAATCATAATGGCGGGGCGTCTGCACCTGTACCTGCACGAGGGCTTCCGAAAGGTCGAAGTCGTCTTCGTGGAAGGAAAGAAGGTCGCTAACGGCTACAAAAATCAGCCCGAGAAAGAGCAGAAGGATAAGGAAAATAGAAATTCGGTGAGGATTGGACATATACACCTCCGATGAAACAGATTGGCGATATGCTCTATGATAGCATAGATGCTGGGAAAATGCAAATAAACCGAGGTCACGGCCGCCCAAATCGACAGTGACCTCGGTTTCATCTACCCTTACTTCTTAAAATTCTCCCACCGCTGACGGAAATAGTGCGCTGCCATCTTCGGCTTGCGGTCGCGGGTGAAAAGCCCCTTGCGGTTGCCGCCGGCGCGCATCGGGCCTTGCTGCGTGCCAAAATCCGCGAAGTTCCACGGCGTTTCGCCGACGACGAAGGGACGCTCGTCCAGGCAGGCGTTGATGGTCTTGTAGTAATCCACCTGGAATTCCTCGGTGAACATCTCCGTGCCGTGCATCCCCGCGATGGTGTCCGCGCCGTACTCCGAGAGGATGGTGGGCTTGTTGACCGTCGCCCAGTAATCCATCTCCATGCGCATGGCGAAAGCAGCGGCTTCCAAATCGCCGGAAAGGTTGTACCAGCCGTAATAGCGATTGATGCACACAACATCCATCGACGGAATGGTGATGTCACGCGTGTAGTCGTTCTGGCAGCCGACGAGCGTCACCGGGCGGTTCTGCGGGTCAAGCTGATGCGCCAAGAGGTACAGCGGATGCCAATAGTCGTAGGAGGACTGCGGATGCGCATCCGTGTTCGGCTCGTTGCCCAAGCTCCACAGGACGATGCAGGGGTGATTCTTGTCGCGGGCAATCATGTCCGTCAGCACCTGGGCGTGATAATCGGCGGGCGCCCAGCGATAAGGGTCTTTGCCGCCTTCGCCGATGCCGACGGCGGGCGTTTCGGCAATCACGACGATGCCCTCGCGGTCGCACAGGGACAGCATTTCCTCCGAATAGGGATAATGGCTGGTGCGGAAGGCGTTGGCGTGCAGCCAGTGGAAGAGGTTGATGTCCGTCACGTTCAGGCACTGGTCAAGCCCACGCCCGTGGAAGAAGGAATCCTCGTGCTTGCAAGGCCCATGGAAGTGGAAGGGCTTGCCGTTGATGAGGAAGCGGCAGCCGTCTACCTTGATTTCGCGGATGCCGAACGGCTGGCTGTACTCATCCTGAGCGAAGCGGACACGCGCGGTGTAGAGGTACGGCACGCCGGGAGTAGGTTCCCAGAGATGCGGATTTGCCACATGCACTTCGCCGGACGCGCCCGTGCCGCTGGCAACGACCTGACCGTCTGCATCCAGCACATCCAACGTCACGTCACCCTCGCCGTGGGTTGCGACGGTGTAGCACACTGTGCCATCCATCGACGGAACAAGCGTCACATCGGCAATGTAATCCGCCGGGGTGGTGTACAGGCGGACGGAGCGGTTCAGCCCGGCATAGTTAAAGAAGTCGAAATTCGGCAGGTTGATGCCCTGCGCATGCTGGTGCTGTTTGCCCGCCTCGACGGAGGGGATGCCGGGGTTATCCGAGCCGAAGAACGCCGTGCCGCCTTCGTTGCCGACAGGGAGGGTGTGATGGCTGATGGTGTTGTCCACCTCGACTTCCAGCAGGGCAGTTTGACCGGGGTGGAGGATGTCGGTCACGTCCGCCTCGAAGGGCAGAAAGCCGCCGCGATGGGTGCAGAGCAGCTGACCATCAAGGAAAACGCGAGCGTTATGGGTGACGGCATCGAAGCGGAGCATCAAGCGCTGACCTTTGAGCATGGACGGCACGGTGATGCTGCGGCGATACCACGCCAGACCGACATGACGGCGGAATTCGGGGTCAGCGGACTGGTCATTGTAGGACGCGGGAACAGCGATGGACTGCCACGGCGCGTCGGGCTTGAGACGGAAGTCCCATACGCCGGAGAAGTCAAGGATGGTGCGGGATGCGTTGGATTGCGGTGCGAGCATGGGGAAGCCTCCTTTTTTGCTTGGTATTATAGTGGAAGAAAAAATGCTGCTTGATTTTGATAGGACATGGGGAATCGCGCCTGCGGGCGCGACCAAAGGGCATGAAAACAAACGAAGTTTGCGATCGCCCTTTGGAAACCTTCGGCGCCGCCACTCTTTGAGTTTCGTGTTTCTTGGCTTGTGCCGAAAATATATACAGGAGCGTCCAATCCGAACCGTAGGTTCGTGGGCTAAACACGCGGACACTGTATGCCAGCGTTACCAACCCAATCGCGCGGAAGGGTCAAGGGAGAAACTCCCTTGTGGGGTCAAGGGGCAGCGCCCCTTGGGTCTTCTTTACCGGAACCTTTCCCTCCCCAGCATCGCGCCGCAGCTTTCACGGACGATGAGGGAACATTCCAGCTTGTGGCTGATGGGGGTCGTGTCGCCGCCGTTCAGGGCGTTGATGAGTTCCTCCATCGCGAAACTACCGCGCTCGGTGGCGCGCAAATCCACCGTCGTCAGCGGCGGATCGAGGTACTGCGTGAAGAAGAGGTTGTCGCAGCCAGTCAGAGCAATGTCCTGCGGGACGCGGAAGCCGCTCTTCTTCAGATGACTGAGGACGCCCAAGGCACAGACGTCGTTGATGGCGACGATAGCGGTTGGCAGGGGCTTGTCCGCCAGCTGCGCCAGCATCCGCGCAGCACCGATTTCGCCGGACTGCGTGGTGAAGCCGGTAGGGAAAACATACTGCTCCTCCGGCGGTACGCCAAGGCGTGTCATTTCCTGACGATACATCGTGATGCGCGCATCGGAAAAGCGAGTGTTCAGACGACCGCCGATGAACGCAATCCGCCGATGCCCCAGATTCGTCAGGTGTGTCATCACTTTCCGGACGCCCTCGAAGGAATCCGACGCGATGTTGATGGAGGACATGCCCTCGATTAGCGGCCCGATCGTCACAACGGGCATTGCGTGGTGCAGCCGTTTCAAGTTGTCCAGAATCACCTCCGCCGGGCCGTCTTCCACCAGACCGCCCGTCAGCGCGACACCGTCCGGACGATGCTCCAATAAGCGGCGAATCATCTGGTCGTTCGTGATGGTTCCCGGCGTGTGGCAGAAAACCTCCAGCGCGTAGCCGTGGCGGGTGGCTTCAAGTTCCGCGCCGCGCATCAGCATCGAGCAGTACGGGTTGTCGAAATCGCCGATGACCAGCGCGAGCGTGCCGGTGCGCTTCTCCTGCGCCTGCGGGTGCGAATGCGCGGTGGAGGGCTGATAATGCAGCGCTTCTATTGCTTCCTGCACCTTCTGGCGCGACTTGGCGGAGATGCTGCCGCCGGACATAGCGCGCGAGACAGTGGCAATGGAGACACCCGCGCGCTCCGCCACGTCGTAAATCGTAATCTTTCCGTTTTCCATTGGGAAAACCTCCTTCCTGCCCTGCTGACAGGGAAATGCTGTAACCTTGCCATCATGGGCAGAAACCTTTCCTGTTCCGACATCATTATAACACAATCTTTGAAAGAAAACAAGCCGCTTACAGAAAACAAGTGAAAATATTTTTCAGAAATCATGATGTAAATGGAAAGGAAACAGCCTTTTCAAACATTTTTTCAAAAACCCTTGACAAGTACTCCTCTAAAATGTATAATAAGGTCACAAAGAAACGTCAAAGGTACAAACTGCCGAGACGATGAATTGTAAGCAGAATTGTAAGCGGAAACGACGTTCTTTCAAAACCGGATCGGACGGGAATGAACCCGTTCAGATAGAGATTCAAGAGGAGGAACCAAGGCATGAAAAAGTTGTTCTCTCTGGTACTGGCGGTCGCAATGGTGCTGAGCATGGCGTGCTTCGCATCGGCGGAAGAAAACACGACGCTGACCATCGTCGCGTGGGACGTCGGCACGACGCCGTACTATCAGGCGCAGAAGGAAGCCTTTGAAGCAACCCACCCCGGTGTGACCATCGAATACGTTGACGTGGCGTCTCAGGACTGGGACACCAAGGCTGGCACGATGCTTTCCGGCGGCGACACCAGCGACCTGTTCATGGTCAAGCAGAACATCAACATCATGAACTAGGCGCAGCAGGGCTTCGCGGAGCCGCTGACTGACTACATTGCCAAGGACAACTACGATCTGTCCGGCTTCGTGGGCATGGAGCCTAACTACGCGCTGGACGGCACGCAGTACGCGCTGCCTTTCCGCTCTGACTTCTGGGTGCTGTTCTACAACAAGACCCTGTTTGACGCGGCGGGCGTGGCTTACCCCACCAACGACATGACGTGGGAGGAATACGCGGCGCTGGCGAAGGAAATGACCGGCAAGGGCAACTGCAAGTACGGCTGCCACTACCACACCTGGCTGTCCGCCATCGTCAACTTTGCGGTGGATGATGGCGTGAACACGCTGCTGGACGGCGAATATTCCGACCTGAAGTACTTCTACGACCTCGCGCTGTCCCTGGAAGACGCGGATGCCTGCCGCAAGTACACCGAGCTGACCGCGGCTGGCCTGCACTACTCCGGCGCGTTCCAGACCGGCGACACCGCCATGATGCCCATGGGCTACTGGTACGTCGCGACCCTCATCAACAACATCAAGAATGGTCTGTGCGACTTTGAATGGGGCATCACCGCGCTGCCGCACAAGGAAGATGTGCAGGCGGGTTCCTCCTTCGGCAACCTGACCGGCATCATGATCAACAAGAAGTCCGAACACAAGGATCTGGCTTGGGAATACGTCTCTTGGCTGTGCGGCCCGGAAGGCGCGAAGGTCACCGCTGGCTGCGGCAACCGTCCGGCATGGGTCTCTGAGGAAGTTGCGGAAGTGCTGGCGTCTGTGGACGGCTTCCCGAAGGATGAGAACTCCAAGGCTGCGCTGCTGCCCAGCATGGTTTCCATCGAAATCGGCGTGAGCGACAAGCTGGCGGAAATCCAGACCATCCTGAACGAAGAACACACCATGATTATGACGCGCGAAATCTCCGTCGATGAAGGCATCGAGGAAATGAACGAGCGCGTGGCGGAACTGTACGAGTAATCGGCATCCGCAAGCAAATCAATCATCCATAAGCCAGTGGGCGGGGAGGGCGACCAAAACTCGCTCTTCCCGCCTATTGTCGATTTTTCGGAAAATCAGGCTGAAAGGGGAGTCCAACTATGGCGGAGGTTGCTGCCAAGCAGCGCAAACACAAGATGAGCAGGCTGGAAAAGAAAAATACCCTCATTGCCTACTCGTTTCTCGCACCGAACTTTCTGGGGTTTGCCATCTTCACGCTCGTCCCGGTAGTTTGCGCAATCCTGCTGGCGTTCGTGGAGTGGAACGGCGGTGACATCAGCAATGCCCATTTTGTCGGACTGCAGAATTTCGCGGAAATTTTCAAGGCGGACAAAGTTGCCAGCAAGTGGGCAAACGGCGACTACCTGTACTTCTTCAACCGCGTTGACCTTGGCATTGCGCTGAAGAACACTGTTTTCTATGCGCTGATTAACGTGCCGCTGACGCTGGTGTGCGCGATTGCCTTGGCGCTGGCGCTAAACAAGGCGAAGGGCGCGGTTGCGTTCCGCACGATTTTCTTCTTCCCCTATGTTGCCTCCATGGTCGCTATCTGCGTCTGCTGGAACTTCATGCTGATGAAGGATGGCCCGGTCAATCAGATGATTATGGCGCTGGGCATCAACTTCAACAAATCGTGGACAGCGGACTCGACGATGGCGATGTGGGCGATTATCCTCGTCAGCGTGTGGCGCTCGATGGGCTACTACATGGTCATCTACCTCGCTGCGCTGCAAGGCGTTCCGCGCGAACTCTACGAAGCGGCGACGGTGGACGGCGCGAACAAGTGGCAGCAGTTCCGCAATGTGACCCTGCCGCAGATTAAGCCCACGACGTTCTTCTGCACCATCATGCTGGTCATTGGCAGCTTCAAGATTTACGACACGGTCGCCATCATGACCAACGGCGGCCCCGGACGCGCAACGAAGATGCTTGTGACGTACATCTACGACGTGGCGTTCAACAACATCAAGTACGGTCAGGCGAGTGCGATTGCCATGGTGCTGCTCGTCATCGTCCTGATTGTGACCATCATCCAGTTTGCAAACGAAAAGAAATTCGCCAACGACTAAGAAAGGAGGAAGAACACCATGAGTCAGACGGCTGTTGTTACCCATCAAAAGGCGATTCGCAAGGACAACCCGGCCATGAAGGTGATTGGGCGGGTGCTGCTGTATACGGTGCTGATTGCGATGGCGCTGTTTACGCTGATTCCGTTTGTGTGGATGCTTTCCTCCTCCTTGAAGCTGGATCAGGAAGTGTTCCAGTACCCCATCCGCTGGATTCCGGAAACGTTCCATTGGGAAAACTACCGAGTTATCTGGGAACGCGTGTCGCTGCTGACGTACTTCAAGAACACGGCGATTATCGCGCTGGCAGTGACGTTCCTGCAGACGCTGACGTCCTCTTTTGCGGCGTATGCGTTTGCAAAGCTGCGCTTTAAGGGACGCGACCTGCTGTTCGTGGCGTATATCGCGACGATTGCTGTGCCGTGGCAGGCGTACATGCTGCCGCAGTTCATCATGATGCGCTCGATGGGGCTGTATGACACGCTGTTGGCGATGATTGTGCTGCAGGCGTTCAGTGCGTTCGGCGTGTTCCTGATGCGCCAGTTCTATCAGGGCATTCCGACGGAACTGTGCGAAGCGGCGCGCATTGACGGGCTGAGTGAATACGGCATCTGGGCGAAAATCATGCTGCCGCTGTCTACTGCCGCGATTGCGACGCTGGTGATTTTCACCTTCGTCGGCACTTGGAACGACTACATGGGCCCGATGATTTACCTGACCCGCGACGAGAACAAGACGATTCAGGTCGGCTTGCGGCGCTTCATTCAGGAGTACACGAGCGACTATCACCTTATCATGGCGGCGTCGCTGGTGTCGCTGCTGCCGGTGTCGGTGGTGTTCCTCTGCTTGCAGAAATACTTCATCGAAGGCATTGCAACGAGCGGCCTGAAGGGGTAAAATAGGAAGGAAAACAAAAGGGCAGACGGGCGGAAATTCCCTGTCTGCCCTTTATCAAAAGGATGGGAAAAAGAGTGGAAAAATACACGCAAGCCATGCGGCAAGCAGCCGACAAGTTCCGCTGGAGCGCAAAATTGGCGGCGGACGCGGGCATCATCCCGTATAAGAGCGAAAAAGGTGCTTGGATTGCATCACCCTACGACGGCAACAGCTGGTGGACAGGCGGCTTCTGGCCGGGGCTGATGTGGCAGCTGCACTGCGCGACGGGCGACGAGCAGTTCCAGACAGAAGCGCGGCGCGTGGAGAAGCTCCTCACGGATGAATTCCGCACGTTCCGCTGCCTGAATCACGACGTTGGCTTCATGTACCTGCTGTCCTGCGGCGCGGATGCAAAGCTGACCGGCGACGAACAGGCGAAAACCGACACGCTTCACGCGGCAAGCCTTCTCATGGGGCGATTCAACCCGGCGGGGTTCATCCGCGCGTGGAATCACCCTGATCAGCGCGGGTTTGCCATCATCGACTGCATGATGAACCTTTCCCTGCTCTGGTGGGCAACCCGCGAGACGGGCGACCCGCGATTCGCGAAAGTCGCGCAGATTCACGCGCAGACGACACTGCGGGAGTTCCTGCGCCCGGACGGGTCGGTCAGCCACATTATCGAGTTCGACCCGGAGACGGGCAAGCGCGTCAAGGAATACGGCGGACAGGGATACTGCCTCGGTTCGCAGTGGAGCCGCGGGCAGGCGTGGGGGTTGTACGGCTTTACACTGGCGCACCTTAACGGCGGCAATACGGAATATCTGGACGCGGCGGAGAAAATCGCGGCGAACTTTATCCGGCACATCCGCCCGGACGGACTGACCGACTGTGATTTCTGTCAGCCGAAGGATGAGGAGCGCATCGACAATATCGCGGGAGCGGTGGCGGCGTGCGGACTGCTGGAACTGGCGAAAATCACGGGCAAGGCGGAGTATCGCGCGGCGGCGGTTCGATTGGTGGATGGTCTGCTTGAGCGCTGCGTTGACTGGACGCAGAACAGCTGCGGACTGTTGACAAAATGCACTGCGAGCTACCACGACGACGGCGCGGGGCGACACACGAACATCACCTATGGCGACTACTTCCTTGTGGAGGCGCTGGCGAAGCTGACGGACAGCGACCCAATGCTCTGGCGGTGAAAGGAACAGCATGATTACGATTCTGGTGAAAGCGGCGGATGGAACACTGACTGCCTCAGCACAGAGCGCAGAGGATGCGCGCCTGTGCATCGACCGGGTCTATGAAGTCGGCGACACGGTGGAAATCCTTGCGGACGAAAAGCATTTGTGCGTGCAAATGGACGTGACACTGCTGCCGGGCGAAGTGTATCTGCCGAATGGGCGCATGACGTGGCGGGTTCCGGCGGGGGAACATCGGCTGGCGTATGCGCCCGGCGCGTTCGAGGCGAAACGGCACGTCATTACGGCGCGCCCGATGACGGCAGAGGAAATCAATGGGCGGCGCGATATTGCCTGCAATCCGACGGATCTGCGCGGCGAAACGGACTTCTTCCCCCATATCACCGCGAATGTCGAAACGCGCAACGAGGCGTGCTTCTGCGCGCGCAATGCCATCAACGGGCTGCATTGCAACAATTATCACGGCGAGTGGCCATTCGGCAGCTGGGGCATCGGCGCGCGGGAAGACGCGTGGTGCTGCATCGACTTCGGGCGCGAGGTGACGGTGGACGCAATGGCACTCATCCTCCGCGCGGATTTCCCGCATGACGCGTATTGGGTCAGCGGACACGTTGTGCTGTCCGACGGCGCGGAAGTCGCGTTCGACCTGCAAAAGACGGGCGAGAGGCAAATCATCCCGCTGGGAAAACACACGGTGCGCTGGATGCGGCTGGAGCGGATGCAGAAGAGCAACGACCCGTCGGCATTCCCCGCGCTGACGGAGTGGGAAGTTTACGGATGCGATAAGGAAGGCGAATAAGATGGAAGCAAGAGCGTATTGGCTGCAAACAATGCTGAAAATCGCTGATCCGGTGCTGAAAAACTTGGCGGCGGGGACGCTGAAGCAGAACATGCCGATGGTGTTCCATCCCGACCGGGCGGAGTATATGCACCTCGAAGCGCTGGGGCGGACGGTCTGCGGGATTGCACCGTGGCTGGAACTGGATGGCCTGATGGGCGAAGAAGCAGAGATTCAGGCGGAATACCGTGAGCTGACCCGCAAGGCGATTGCAAACGCGGTAAATCCGGAATCGCCGGACTTCATGAACTTCACCGAAGGGTATGGGCAGGCGCTGGTGGACGCGGCGTTCCTGGCGCACGGCATCGTTCGCGCCCCAAAGCAGTTGTTCCATGCGCTGGATGAGCAGACGAAGCGGAATCTGGTGGGTGCCCTGCGTGCGACGCGGAAATTCACCCCGTTCGTGATGAACTGGCTCTTCTTCTCCGCAATGGTGGAGGCGGCACTGCGCGTGATGGGCGAAAACGACTACGACCTGACGCGCGTGGATTATGCTGTGAACATGTTTGAAAGCTGGTATCTGGGCGATGGCGTGTACGGCGACGGCCCGAAATTCCGCTGGGATTACTACAACAGCTTCGTCATTCAGCCGATGTACGTCGATGTGCTGCGGACGTTCGCGGATGTCGGGCGCGGCTATGACGAGCTGCTGAAGCAGGTGGAGCACCGCGCGGGACGGTATGCAGCGGAGCTGGAGAAAAACATCAACGCCGACGGCAGTTACCCGGTCATCGGGCGGTCGATTACCTACCGCTTTGGCGCGTTCCAGCTGTTGTCACAGGCGGCGCTGGAAGATTTTCTGCCGAATGAACTGCCGCCGGAGCAGGTTCGAACAGCGTTGACGGCGTGCATCCGCAAGGTAACGGAGCATCCGGCGATGTTCGACGCGCAGGGGTGGCTTCAGCCGGGCGTGTATGGCTGTCAGCCGGACTTGGCGGAGGGGTACATCTGCGTCGGCAGTTTGTATCTATGCCTGACCGTGTTTCTGCCGCTGGGGCTTGCGCCGACGGCGGATTTCTGGTCGAAGCCGGAGATTCCGTGGACGGCGAAGCGGATTTGGAGCGGTGAAAACGTGATGCTTGATCACGCGGTGGATTGATGCGGACGTGCCGGGCAGGGGGTGACTCCTGCCCGACACGAGTCGGACGAATAAACCAAAAGGAAATCACCTGAAAGGTTCGCAGATTTCCGAACGATGAGCACTGAAAATTGTGATTATCGTTCGGAAAATGAAAAAGAAACAAAAAAACCGCAAAAACCTTCAAAAAACCTCTTGACGGGA
>ULVE01006405.1_pt1 | contig 60899 bp, 52 predicted proteins | sample 1959161 | NCBI WGS metagenome assembly ULVE01 (sample SAMEA4835778, study PRJEB28245) | human gut metagenome | biome: gut microbiome; material: fecal sample | place: Denmark | collected 2008
CCCACTCCCCGGTGAACTCCGGGAATCTGAGAGACGGGCTCTTAAGACTCTTTTTATCGTCAATTTTCATATTAGTCATTCATCAAAATAAAAAAACTACAATATTCCCAACTCCTTCAGGTAAACATCGATCTCCTTGTCAAGTTCGGCACGCTTTGCCTCCAAATCCTTGATCTCGCTCATCACCGCGTGAATGTCTATCGGTTCCTCTTCCTCAAATGTATCAACATAGCGGGGAATATTCAGGTTATAGTCGTTGTCACGGACTTCCTGAAGGGTCGCGCAGTGGCTGTATTTCTCAATCTCTTTGCGTTCACGGTAGGTATCGACAATCTTCTTGATGTGCTCAGGCCTTAGTTTGTTCTGGGTCTTGACTTTCTCGAACTCCTTGCTGGCATCAATGAACAGAATATTCTCATCCTCCTTGCGGCATTTCTTCATCACGAGGATACAGGTCGGGATGCTTGTGCCGTAGAAGATGTTCGCCGGGAGACCGATAATAGCATCGATGTAGTTCTTCTTCTCGATCAGATATTCACGGATCTTGCCCTCGGACGCGCCTCGGAAAAGCACGCCGTGAGGAGCCACGCAAGCCATTGTGCCGCCATCGTTGAGGTGATAGACCATATGCAGGATAAAAGCGTAGTCGGCCTTGGATTTCGGAGCCAGAACTCCGGCCTTGCTGAAACGGTCATCGTTATTGAACTTCGCGGCGGCGGACCACTCGGCTGAGAACGGAGGATTCGCCACCACCGCATCAAATTGTCTGTCTCCGAACTCATCGTCCTCAAGCGTATCCCCATTATGTATGTCGAAATCCCTATACTTAACCCCGTGAAGAAGCATATTCATTCTTGCAAGGTTGAATGTGGTAGGATTCTTCTCTTGGCCGAATATCTCGTCGGCATTGCCTTCGCGGGCGGTACGAAGGAGCAGAGAACCGGAACCGCAAGTCGGGTCATAGACGGTCTTCAGCCTGTTCTTTCCGGTGATGACTATTTCCGACAGAATCTGGCTGACCTCCTGCGGAGTATAGAACTCACCGGCTTTCTTGCCTGCTCCGGCGGCGAATTGCCCGATCATATATTCATACGCATCGCCCAATATGTCAATATCTTGCGCATCCTCAAGACCGAAATCAATGCCGTCGAGCGCGACAAGGACATCACTGATGAGCCTGTTCTTGTCTTCAGCCGTCTTTCCAAGCTTCGGCGAAGCCAGGTCAATGTCGGAGAACAGGCCACCAAAGTCATCCTCACTTTCCTGTCCGATGGTGCTGTCTTCAATCTTCTTCAGAGAGCGCTCAAGAGCCGGAAGGATATTCTCTTTTCCCTGAATCATAGATATGATGGTGGAGAACAGGTATTCAGGCTCAACGAAATATCCCAAGTCCTGGATGCACTGCGCTTTCAGTTCCTCCTTCAATTCTTCATCACCGCTTTCCCAGGCGGTCTTGAAGTCTATGTTGTCGTATTGTAGTATCTCATTGGCGCGAAGCTCGATTTTCTCCGAAAGATACTTGTAGAATATGAATCCAAGGGTGAAGTACATAAAATCACCGGCGGACATATTGCCTCTGAGTGTGTTGGCAACTGTCCAAAGCTGTGTGCGCAGTTTCTGCTGTAATTCTTCGCTCATATCGTGTTTGTCTTTTTAATCCCAACTGAAAGTGTCTATAATGCCACGAAGTCTGGCCATAACCCGTTTGAAGATGTTCCTACGTTCGATAAGGCCAACCTTTTTTCTCATTATGGCATCCTGTATGATCTCCGGCTTCTCGCGCTGAAGGTAGTCGTATTCCTTGAAGAAACTCTGCAACGACTCCTTGTCAAGTCCCTCATCATCGGCCAGATTGGCGATGGCTCTCGACTTCTCCTTTGAAATATAGTCGTTCAGGCGGCCTTCGATGTCAATGTTCCCGTCCGCCTTGGCTCTGATGAAGCCGCTTTTGTCATTGTCGATGTTCTGCTTGATGAAGCCGTCAATGAGTTTTGTCTTGTTACGCATCGCGGCATCCCTTATCATAGTGTCAAGAATATGCTGACGTCTGGATTCATAATCCTCGTTCTCTGGATTCAGATCCTCAATGAGGGCAAGGATATATGCGACATTGATGACATCGCTGTGCAGCAGCTCAAGGCAGAAGTCTATGTCTTCAAGTTTGGAATCGCCATAAGGGATTTCGGGCTCTTCTAAAGTTACGGTCCGAGCATCGTCTTTGTCCACAACACCGACTGTGATGTCAAGGTACTTGCTGCGGAAGTCCATATACTCCTGCTCAGACATAGCAAAATACTTATCTTCCGAGGTATAATCCTCATAAATCTGGATCTCGGTCTTTCCTTTGATGATGTCCCTGAAAGCAAGTATAAAGTCTTTCTTGTCACGCTCGCTCTTCAGAGAGTCGATGAAAGCCGGATCCGGATATTTCTTCAGGAAATCAATCATCTTCTGATTGAGATCCTTACGGACTTCCAGATAAGGTTTTCTGACGATATATTCATTCGGCTCATTGTTACTGAAAAGTTTGATGGCGGCGTCCACCTTGGATTTCAGGTTGCGGAAACAGATTATCTTGCCGAAACGCTTCTTCTCGTTGAGCACGCGGTTGGTACGGCTGAACGCCTGAAGGAGACCGTGCCATTCCAGATTCTTGTCCACATACAAGGTGTTCAGCTTCTTGGCATCAAATCCGGTCAGGAACATACCCACGACAATCAGCAGGTCAAGAGGCTCCATATCAGGCCTGCGCTTCTTCATACGCTCGTTGATGTCATCGTAATAGAGACTGAAATGAGGCACATCGTATGCAGTGCCGAACATTCTGTTGTAGTCATCCATTATCTCCTGCAGCTTGTCGGCGGTCACTTTCTCATCCTCAAAGCCTTGTCCCATTCCAGTAAGATTGTCATCCTGGCTCTCGTTCGCCGAATAAGTGAATATCGCGCCGATGCGGATCGACGGTTTCAGTTCCTTGAATATCCTGTAATATTCAAGGAGCATCGGGACAGACTGGACAGCGAACATCGCATTGAACTCACCGTCAAAGGTAGAATGATTGAAGTTGTTCAATATGAACCGCGCGATCTCCCGCATCCTTGTTTCCGATTCCAAGTCCACATCTTCTTGTCCTTTATAATATTCAACAAGGAAACCAAGCACATTATCATCAGCTATGGCATCTTTTATCAGGTATCTATGCAGACATTTCCCGAATACTTCCGCTGTGGTATGTTCCTGTCTGGCGTTTTCCCGAAAAATCGGTGTTCCGGTAAATCCGAAAATCTGGAGATTGTGAAAGAAACCGACTATATTCTTATGGCAGTCACCGAAGTGAGAGCGGTGACATTCATCGAAAATCATCACGACCTTCTTGTCACGAATGTCTTGCAGGTGCTTGTTGTAGTAGTCTTTCGTGACCGCACAGTTCAATTTCTGTATGGTGGTGATGATGATCTTGGAATTTCCGCTTAGTCTCTTGATGAGTTCGCCTGTGTTGTCAGTATTGTCAACAGCCCCTGGCTCGAACGCTTCATATTCCGCTTGTGTCTGAGTGTCAAGGTCGTGTCTGTCCACCACGAACAGCACCTTGTCAACGCCATCGACTTCCGAAACCAGCTGCGCAGCCTTGAACGAGGTCAACGTCTTTCCCGCTCCTGTTGTATGCCATACATACCCGTTATCATTAGACTCCTGCACTTTCTTCAGAATCTCCTCCACGGCATAATACTGGTACGGGCGCAATACCATCAACATCTTGTCTCCTTCGTGAAGGACTATGTACTTGCCTATAATCTTGCCAAGAGTGCATTTCGCCAAAAAGTCATCGGCGAAGAGTTCAAGGTTGTTTATCGGTTCGTTGTTTGGAGTCGTCCAATTGAATGTGAACTTATAGCCGCCATTAGGATTATTCGCGAAGTATCTGGTGTTTACCCCGTTGGAGATGATGAAAAGCTGAATGTAGTCAAAGAGTCCATTGAATGCGGTCTTCTGGTATCTCTGAACCTGATTATATGCCTGCTTCAGTTCAACGCCCCTTTTCTTCAGCTCAATCTGCACAAGCGGAAGACCATTTATAATGATAGTAACGTCAAAGCGGTTCTTCCTCTTAGCCTCAACTGTTATCTGGTTCGCCACCTGAAACTCGTTCTTGCACCAATTCTTGGAATCGAAGAAATTAATCCAGACACGCTCTCCGTTTTCGAGTTCAAATTCCTTCAAGTCACGAAGCTTCTTGGCCTTCTCGAAGCGCGTTCCACCTTCAAGATAAAGCAGAATCTTGTCAAATTCAGACTCAGTGAAAGACGTGCGGCCGTGTCGCTTGAGCTCGTCTGTGTTATGCTTCTCAAGCTGAGCTTTGAAATTGGACTTAAGTTCATTCTCATCATTGAGAATGACACGTTCATAACTGTTCTCAATCAAGGTTTTGATCAACCCTTCCTCCAGAATCTGTTCACTTTGTACAGGCATTTTATATTCCAAAAGACAATATATGGCAAAGTTAGCAATCTCTTAAAGATATTCAAGTGTCATTGCTATCATTCGCACATTATTACTATCTTGGCAAGTGTCCAAAAACAATCAAGATAAAAAAAAGAGTGACCAAATATTGGTCACCCTTCTTTTATGTTGATCCGAACAAAGTCTTTTATATCTCCTGCCGCTTGCGACGCCAGTTGAGCATCGGGAGGAGGAAGGAGATGACGGCGGCGCCTAGCCAGAACCAGCTGACGTAGGTGAAATCGTGTTTGGTCACGGTCTCGCCGAGTTTGTTCACCACCTCGACTGTGTTGTTGTCCAGAAGGAGGCCGGTGACTACGTTCTGCAAGCCGGCGGCGGCGTAGGATGCCACTCCTACGATGCCGAGGGCGGCTCCGGAGGCTTTTCTCGGAACGAGGTCAATGGCCATCAGACCGCCAAGGAAACTGATCAGAACACCGATGGCGATTCCGAACAGAACCATTGACAGGATGAGCGTGAAATGACTGCCGTTTCCGAACAGGAACAGGTAGAGGGAAATCGCCTCAAGGACACCTGCGGTGAAGGCGGGATATTTCCTGTCTCCCTTGAACACCTTGTCGGACAGCCAGCCTGAGAACACCGTTCCCAGCACTCCGAAGATCGGGTTGATGCCGATGATCGCGGCGGCGGCTTTGAGGTCATATTCATAAGTCTCTTGAAGGAAGATCGTGCCCCACTCGTTGATGGCGTAGCGGCTCATATACATAAAGGCGCTGGACAGGGCCAGAATCCACACTCCGGAATTGCGGAGAACGGCTTTCTGGATCTTTCTGGTCTCGGCGGCCCTGGCCTCGGCGGACTCAGCAGACTCCTGCGCGGCCGGCTTCTTTGTCTCCTCGCCGGAAAGTTCCTCAATGGACGGAAGTCCCTTGCTCTCAGGCGTGTCGTGCAGCCAGAACAAGATCAAAAGCACTCCCAGAAGGCCGGCGCAGGCCGCTCCGAAGAAGCCCCATTTCCAACCGAAGGCGGCCACAATGGAACCTACGAATATGAACGAGAGGCCTTCGCCGATGTTGTGCGAGGCGCTGAAAAATCCATAGTACGTGCCACGTATCCTCAGCGGGAACCACCTCGAAAGTGTGACGATGGAAGGCGGAGAGCCCATAGACTGAGCCCAGCCGTTGATGCCCCACATTATCGCGAACACTATGAATATGATAGAGCCGCTGATGCCAGCGCTGACCGCTGTGGCGCCAAGCACTCCCATAATCAGGTTGGCGGCGGCCGACAGCACCAGACCGGTGGCCATAAACCTTTTGACATTCGAGCCGTCGGCCAGGAATCCGTTGACGAACTTGCCCACGGCATAGGTCCAGTAAAGGCAGGCGCCAATGATACCAAGCTGCGTGGCGTTGAGCAGGCCGGCGTCAATCAGCGGCTGCTTCATCACGCCCATCGACATACGGCACACGTAATAGAGCGCGTAGCCGAACGTGATGGCGATGAAGGACTGGAAGCGGGAACGTTTCCAGACCTTGTCAGTGTTCTCCGGAGCCACCTTGGCGGCGGACGGAGAACTTATCCTGAAAAAATCGAGAAATGAAGCCATCTTAAATGAATATTATGACTATCCAGACGGCTTCCTAATCGTGCAATCCCTTTTCGCGGAGGTACTTGAGCAGCTGCTCAGGACGGTCGGTCTGGATGAGTGACGCGCCGTAGCCGATCACCTGGTCGTAGATGAGGGCAGGATCGCCGCAGTCAAGAGCCTTGTCATCGTCCAGATAGCCGCAGAGGCTTCCCCAGATAGTGTTGATCCAAAGCTTTGAGCCTGAGTCGATAATCTTCTTGAAGCAGTCCTCAACCTCAGGGGTCATCTTCTTCCAGCAAACCTCGTAGGCGAGAGGAACGGTGCCGGTCTCCATATATTCATTGAAAAGAGCCTTTCCGGCCTCTTTCTGGATGTCAATGATAGGCATATACATCATATTGTGCTCGTGGGCGGCCATCCTCCCGGCCACCTCGGCTACAGGCTTCTTGCCCTTGATCAGGATCTGGTCGGTGACTCCGAGTTCCTCGGTGAGGGCGAGAACCAAGTCGTAATATTCATAACCCTGATCCACGTTCACGCAGATGCGGTCCTTGCAGCACTCCAGCGCCTCGCGGAGGGTGCAGATGTGCAGGGAGTCGGTGGCAACGCCGTGCGCGCGCTTGAGACGGAACTTCTTGAGCTCATCCAAGGTGTAATCGCTTACAAGGCCCTTTCCGGTGGTGCAGCGGTCGATCGTCCTGTCGTGAGAGAGCACGAGAACGCTGTCCTTGGTGAGCTTGAGGTCGAGCTCCATTATGTCAGCGCCCATCCTGATGATGGACTCGATGGCAGGGATGGAGTTCTCCGGATAGTTGCGCCAGTCGCCTCTGTGACAGGCCACGACCACATACTTTGAGGCCGGGTCGTGCATCTGCGCCACGATCATCTCGGCCCTGTTAGGGTACTTGGCCGCATCAACCACATTCTTCTTTGCCGTCCCGCAGGAGCAGAGGCACACAGCGGCGGCGATCAGGTACAAAATTCTTGCTTTCATATATTCATTAATTTTTAAAATTTTGTCAGTCAATGTCTAAAGAAGCTTCCTTAGTTCAGCGAGGGCGCAGGAGATGTGGTACTGGACCGTCTTGGGACTTATCATCAGCGCGTCGGCAATCTCTTGGTAAGTCTTGTGTTCGTAGCGGTTCATCCTGAAGATTGTCTTCCTTAGGACAGACATATCTTCCAAAGCCTCGTCTATGCTTTTCAGCAACTCGAACGTGTCCATTTGGAACAACGGCTCATACTGCTCCGTGCTGACTCCGACAGTGGCCTTCTGGTACCTGTCGCGCACGCCCTTGCGCTTAATGAAATTCAGGACGGCGTTGTGCGCCATACTGAACAGGTAGGACTTGAGCGAATCAACCTCACGGAGAGCTTTACGGGAGTTCCAGATCTTGAGGAACATATCCTGCGTGATGTCCTCCGCCTCCGAGGAGTTCTGAAGCATACTGAACGCGAAATTTCGGATGCGCCCGGCATACAGAACATAGAGGATGCCAAGAGCCTTGACATCCCCTCCTGCTATCTGCTCAAGTAACCGCTTGTCTTCATTAAGCATTTCACCTGACAAATATAACGATTATTTACCACTTTCTTACACGGACCTTGTACATATCAATGTCAACATTGATGATTCTGTCCGGGGCGGAGGCGCTGGTGTTCCTGCTGTAGCGGATCTTGTGGGAAGACCAGCTCTCATCTCCCTCCGGGATGGTCGCGTCCGTGTACCAAACCTCGCCGGTCTCGGCGTTGTAGTTCAGGGACTTCAGAGCGGTGGAGCCTGAGAACAATGACATCTCCGTGAACTGTTCCGTCTCGACATTGAACAGGTAAGCCTTGCTGCCGGCCACTGTGATGGTGTTGTCGTCCACACGGTTGATGTCGTGGATTCCACCCTGAGGAGCCGTGATGCTCTTGACGAGCTCAAACGAAGGCTTGTCGGTGCCGAGGCCGTTGATCTTGAATATCTTGATGACATTTCCGCCGGCGGCGTACAGCACGTTCCTCTTGTAGTCCCAGACAACTCCGTGGCCGGAATAAAGGTCGGCGTTCACCAATGAGACCTCTGACCTGGCCGAATTATAGATATGCACCTTGTTGTGGTTGGCGGTCGATCCTGTGGATGTGGCCACAGCGATGTAGCCTCCAGGGAGATATTCAGCGGAATGGGCGTTAGGCAGTCCGGTCGCGTGGAAAAGCACCTTTGAGGTGGCGTAGTCCAAAAGGATGCACCATCCGTAGGAACTTGTCAGCAGCAGTTTGGTGCCGTTGTCCACGAACTTGCACTCGTCCAGATGGTCGCAACGATCGGCAGCGAGTCCGAGTTCAGAGGCAGCTGTTCTGGCATCCCACGACCAGATAAGACCTTCCTTGTAGGAATCCTTGGCGACTGCCGCGTTGATGACGAACACGTGGTTGTCTCCGCAGAAAACAAGTTCGGTCGATTCGTCCTCTGCCAGCTTCTCGGTGCTGATCCTCTCGCCCGCCTCAAGGACGATCTCGCTGTGGTTTGTGGCTGTGATCGTCTGGCCGGAAGAAGTTGTCATCTTAGCGGTGAAGCCCTTTGAAAGGGTGACAGGAGCGCAATAGACAGGGATGAACACAGAGTTCGAGCGGCAGTCCACCGGAGTGGTCGGAGTCATCTTGACGGACGCTGAGTTTGCGGTGAATGTGCCCTCGGCGATGTCAGCGGTGACCTCGCCGGCAAGATTCTCTCCGCCGTTGGCGGTCAGCTCAAGCGAAGCGACATCGTAGTCCCCCATCGCGACGTTCACGAACACCATACATCCGGCAGGCTTCAGTTTGAAGTCACAGCCTTCGTAGGAATTGACATTGGCGCTCACCACGTCCAGCATAACGGGAACCTCGGTTCCGTTCTGGTTGGTCGGAATGGTATATTTCACGTTTTTCCCGGACAAACGCACATCCGCCTTGGAAGGGTACCAACTCAACACCGTGGTCTCAAGCCGGGAAGCCTGGACATTGAACAGGAAATACGATGAGCTGCTTCCCGTGATGATCGGAGAAGCCTCGGCTCTCTTCGCGATTCCGTCCGGCTCCAGCATTATGACACCTTTGTCATCGGCTCCCCAAGCCGGTGTGACAATAGCCCCCGCGGTCTTGAAGTCCTTGCTCGCCTCATAATACGGGCTCAAGGTTATCCTGGCCTTGACCGCAAGATCCCTGATCTCGGAATCCTTGTCCTCCGAGCAAGCGCCGGCGGCACACAAGGCAAGCGCGGCCGACACAATGGATATAAACCTTATCTTATTCATTTTCTTCATTTTTAATGAATATCCCGACCCAGCCGCAGGACTTTTTCCCACGGGCCGGGCCGGAAATGATTACCTTAGGCAGCAGGAACCGCAGATGTCACCACCGTGGGTGCTCCATCCTGAGGCTCTCTGGCCACCGACATATTTGCCGACCATCAGACCGTTGGCCGTCTTGGATCCGATGAAGGCTGAATAGAACACACCGTCAAGAAGGTTGTTGCCCCCCATCTGCTTCTGGTTTGTGTCATCTGCGTTCTCGCTCCAGGATTCCTTGATCGTTCCATCACTGTTGAAAATATAGGAAGTGTTGCCGTACTGTCCTGAAGTGATGTAGAAATGGTTCTCTGTGTCAACGCAAGGGTGTGAGAAGTTGAAAGCGTTGGCCTTGCCTCCATTGGAGAGGATATGCTCGTAGCTCCAGTTCACCTTAGTCAGATCCTTGTCGATGTTATAGACGTGGTTGTCCTTGCAGCCGACGAAGACGGTTCCGTTCGGAGCCACAACCGGCTCGTAAGGGTTATTGCCGGCGAACACGAAGTTGTCAACGATTATCTCCTTCTTGGCTAGATCAATCGAGCTAAGGCCGTTTGCGACAGGAACGTACATTGTGTTCTTGTCAGCGGCCACGGCAAAGCCGGAGATCCCGACCATTTTCGCGCTCATCGTCAATGCCTTGAGCAGCGAGCCGTCCGAAATGTTCAGGAACGTTATGGTCGCTCCGGCGCCAACGACAAGCTCAGTTCCGTTCACGAGGAGACCAGCGACCGCCGTGCCAATGGCCGCCTGCCATTTCTTCGCGCCGGAAGCGGCGTCGAGGGCGAACACATTTCCGGCCTTGTCACCGATATAGACTTCCGTACCGGCGGCATTGACAGCCGGCGCGGCGCTCTGCATTGAGCCGGCCTCGGTGAACTTCCATTTGAGATGTCCATCAGCGGTGACAGCATAGAACTGACCTGAGGATGTGGTACCATAATAGATGTCACCTGTCTTAGGGTTGACGGTCAGAGGGTTGTAACTGCCCGAATTGGTTTCAGGGACATATTTCCACTTGATATCCCCGCTGATGACATCGAATGCGTAGAGAACAGCCTTCTTGTTGAAGGTGATATCATAGACGGTCTTTCCGTCAGGCGAGAAGACCGGGCAACTGCCCTTGAAGCCCTCGTAGTTTGTGCCGGACATCTCCCAATCGTTGAAGAATACGACATACGGACGGATTTCCACCTCAAGGGTCCAGGTCTTTGTCTTGCCCTTGATGTCAGCACTCAGAGTAACCTGCTGCGCTCCGGTCGCGGTGAAGCCCTTGGAAACCTCGACACCTTCGAGAACCTTTCCGTCAGGGAATGTCCACTTGACATTCGTCGCGCCAGGATAACCTTCGGCGTTGAACGTGAACTTGATCGGTTGGTTAATGGCAGCCTTGCTCCTGTCAAGGGTGTAAGGAATCGCCAGAGTAGGCATCGCCTTTACCTGCGCGGCCTCGGCAGGACCTTTGGCATAATTAGCCACAAGGGTGAACGTATAGTTCTTGTCGTTGGTCAGGCCGGTCACGTCATAACTTTCCTTGTCGGCCTCGATCTCGGCTTTCTGAACGTCGGTCTCGGCTCCTTCCATAAACCAAGTCAAGGTGTAGGAAGTAAGCAATCGGGACGGACGGGTCCAAGTCAAGGTAACCGTGGCGTCGGAAGCGTCCGCGTCAAGGTCAGTCACAGGGAGCCTTGAGGTGCTCGGCCTCGCCGAAACCTCGACTGGATTGGAAATCAGATTGCCATAAACCGCCTGGATGGAGAACACATAGTCGTCTCCGTTCGCAAGATCGGTCACAGTGTAGTTCTGACCGTCGGTGCGGATGGTCTGCTCAGAGCCTTTCGTGTAAGTGATGATGTACTCAGTCGGATTCCATCCTTCAGGGACCGACCACGACAACTGAACCTCCTCATCACCTGGAACGGCCTTCAAATCAGTCACCTGATGGCGCGGTCCTCCTGTCTCGGGAATATCCTCCTGCCAGCAGGAGCTCATCGCCAGACAAGCGATCGCCGCAATGATGCAATATAATATTCGTTTCATTTCTTTTCTATGTTTATCAATATCTTAGTGTTATCATCAGAATCCAGGATTCTGCCAAAGGATGGAATCATCGTTCACAATCTCGATCTGATCGTGAGGAATCGGGAAGAGAAGGTTGTGGGAGTCAAGCGAGTAGCCAAGGCTCTTGAACAAATCCACGGCCAGTCCAAGACGGACAAGGTCGAACCATCTCTGTCCCTCAAGGGCGAACTCCCTTCCTCTTTCATCGGCCAGTTCCTTGATGAAGGCATCCTTGCCGGAGACCTCGGCCTCGGTCAGTTCAGGAAGATCGGCGCGGGTACGGGTCTTGTTGAGATACGTAAGAGCCTCGGAGATGTTTCCCTGCTGTCCCAAAGCCTCGGCGTACATCAGAACGACGTCAGCATAACGAAGGAACGGGAAATCATTGCCAACCAGCGTGGTATATGTGGCATCGTAGGTGTCCATATACTTGTTGATCGCGTAAAGTTTACCCGGCGTTATCTCCTGATACTCACCAATAAGGGCGTACCTGTTGTCATCCGCTGAATAAACAGACTTGAACACGCCGGTCGGATTAGGCCTCAGCTTAGGGTCAGCGATGTTGGTGCTGTGCCAGTAGCCGTGACCGTTGTCGTTTGTCTTGTTGTAGTAGATGGCGAAGAGGATCTCCTTGTTCATCTTGTTGGCCACATCGAAAGCGGCTCCGGTAGTCGCCATAAGGCCGAAGTTCGTGTCCTTCATCGCGTCCTCCAGCACGGTCTGCGCCTCGGCGTATTTGCCGAAAGTCAGATAGACCTTGCCGAGAAGGGCCTGCGCGGCGATCTTCGTCACTCTCGCAACCTCGGCGGAACGTTTGGCGGGAAGAAGATCAATCGCTTCCTTGAGATCCTCGACAAGAAGGTTGTACATCTCCTCCTCAGTGCATCTCGGGATGGTCTTGGCCTGGACAGGTGTCACGACGGTGCGTGTCACCGGCACGACTCCGAACACCCTGTAAAGGCTGAAATACCACCATGACCTCATAAACAGGCACTCGCCACGGTACTTGTCCCCGTTCGCGAGAGTCTTGCCGGCCATATGGTCGAGAACATCGTTGCAGCGGTATATTCCGTTGTACCAGGCGTTCCAGATATTCGAGAGTATGGCATTGTTGGATCTCTCCTGGAAATGATCGAGATCGTACCTGTCCTGAGTGGAGACCGCCATTGCGGTGAGCTCACACTCGTCACTTCTATAAGCCAGTTCGTTGATGAAAAAGCCCATCTGGGTCTTCAGCTTGTCGTAGCAGCAGTAAACGCCCTGGTTGAAATCATCATCGGTCTTGTAATAGTTGCCTTCGGTCACGGTGTTCGCCGGGTACTGCTCGAAGAAGCTATCGCCACAGGAAGCAAGGCTAAGAGCCGCAAGGCCGATCAAAGCTGATTTTATGATATTCTTCATATTCATTACAGATTAAAGTTGATACCCACACTGAAGGTTCTTGAAAGAGGGTAGGAGCAATAGTCCTCGCCCGGGCTGAGGGCGTTGGTTGACCTCTTGTTGACCTCTGGGTTGTAGCCTGAATAATGAGTCAAGGTGAACAGGTTCGTGCCCTGGATGTAAACCCTCATCTTTGAGATGGTAGTGCCGCGGAACCACTTGTCCGGCATCGTGTAGCCGAGGGACAGGTTCTGGAGCCTCAGGTAGGATCCGTCCTCCAGATGGAAGGTCGAGGTGCATGAACCGTTGTTTCCAGATGATTTTCTGGTGGCCCTGTTGAGGTTGCCGTAAGGGAATCGGTTCAAAGCCTCCTTCATCATATTCGATGACGCTTCCATATTCAGAAGGTAACGTCTCTCAAGGTTCAGGATCTCGTTGCCATAGACACCCTGGAAGTTGGCTGAGAGATCAAGTCCCTTCCAGCCGAACTGAACACCGAATCCGTAGTAGAAATCAGGCATATAGTTGCCGACGATCACACGGTCGGAATCCTTGTCGAGCTTGCCGTCGCCGTTGGCGTCCACAAAACGGAAGTCGCCGACAGTGGTTGTCGGGAAATGAGGGTATGTGTCAAGTTCCTCCTGGTTGTGGAACACACCGTCCTGCACGAGCAGGTAGTAGCAACCTACAGGATAGCCGACTTTCGTGATGTAGTTGGCACCTGAATATGAAGAGGCAACGATGAGCGGAGCGTCCTCGTCACCAAGCGACAGAACCTTGTTTCTGTTCAGCGACCAGTTGGCGTTCCAGTCCATCGAGAAGTCACCGAACGACTTGTGAGAGGTCAAGGTGATCTCGACACCCTTGTTCTGCATCGATCCGATGTTGACATTGGACTTCGTCAGACCGGACACAGATGACACCGGAATATTAAAGAGCATATCCGTGGTCTTGGAATAGTAGAAGTCGGCGTTGATGCCGAGAAGGCCGTTCCAGAGGTTAGCGTCGAAGCCGATGTTTGTCTGGGTGTTCTTCTCCCATCCAAGCTCGTTGTTGGCTATCTGCGACGGGTACATAGAAGTGACGAGTCCGTTGCCAAGATCGAGAGTGTTGGATCCGTAAAGGGCCAGATAAGCCGAGTTACCGATCTGGGCGTTACCTGTCTGACCGATGCTGGCGCGCAGCTTGAGGTCGTTCAGCCAGTTCTTCGTGTTCCTCATGAAATTCTCGTCACTGATTCGCCAACCGGCTGACGCGGCAGGGAAATATCCCCACCTTGTGTTCGGAGCGAAACGAGAAGAGGCGTCACCTCTGATCGAGGCTGAGAACATATAACGTCCCTTGTAGGAATATTGCGCGCGGACAAGCCAAGACGCGAATGTGTAGGCGTACTTGTCGTTGAATGTGTCATCAATTGAAATGGTCTTGCTCTTGGTGGTCCTGATCTTGTCGTCACCCTCTACACCGGTACCCTTGATCGCGGAGGTCTGGATAGCCTGTTTCTCAGCCTCATAGACAGCCACGGCGTTTATTGAGTGCTCGCCGAACTTTCTGTTGAACGAGATCTGGTTGGTGACGTTCCAGTGGAAATATGACTGGGTGTAGTTGGCCGCGGTAGGAGCCGAAGGCTTGTCGTAGTACTTCAGGTTCTTGAGCGGAATGTAGGACGGACGGTAGTAGTTCCTGATGTAGGAATAATAGTCACCACCGACCGTGACCTTATATTCAAGTCCCTTGATGAACTCGTAGGAAGCGTGGACGTTGCCAACAAGGTTCAGTTTCTCCCTGACATCATCGATCTCAAGGGCAAGGGCGACAGGGTTCAGCACCTCGTTGGTCTGGGTGTCCCAAGTGTTGAACCTCATATAACCGTTCATATCCCAGTTATAGGACCCGTCGGAGTTGTAAACCGGGAATACCGGCGGTGCCATCAAAGCGGACGCGATCACACCGTCGCTGCCGTACTGGCCATCGGAGTTCACATAATTGGTCTTTGAATATGAAGGAGAGAAGCTTACGCCATATTTCAGCTTACCTTTCTTGCCGTCAAGGTTGGCCCTGAGTCCGTACCTCTCGAAGTCCGATCCGATGATGGTTCCCTCGCGGTTGAGGTAGTTCAGGCCAATATAGTAGTTGTAGTTCTTCGTTCTGGCGGAGACGCTGAGGGCGTGCTTGTGCGAGAGCGCCGTGCGGAAGATCTCGTCCTGCCAATCGGTGTTTGTCAAAGTTCCGGTCTTGTCCTGAAGATAAGAAGTGATGAGAGGATCGACATTATGATAACTCTTCGGACGACCGCTATACGGATCTCCGATGGAGCCTGTGGGAACTTCAAAAAGATAGGCGCCGTCCCTGGCTTCTTTGAATATCTCCGCGAACTCGTAGGCATCGAGCATATCGATCTTCTTGGAGACATTGGAGACGCTGAACTGTCCGTCGTAGGAGATGACCGGAGTCTCTGAGTTGGCGCCACGCTTTGTGGTGACAAGGATGACACCGCAGGATCCTCTCGAACCGTAGATGGCGGCCGCGGAGGCATCCTTCAGGACCTCAAGGCTCTCGATGTCGCTGCCGTCAAGGTTAGCAAAAGCTCTTGAGTCACAAGGGATTCCGTCGATTACATAGAGGGGGTCGTTGCCTGATGTGGCGGACTGGACACCCCTGACCCTGACGGAGACGTTGCCGGAAGGCTGACCACCCAGATTGATGACCTGAACACCCGGCATCTTGGCAGCCATCGACTCACGGAAGTCCGTGGTCGGAGTGTTGGCGAAGTCCTCGGCCTTGATGGACGCGATGGAAGTCGTGACATCCCTCTTGTTCTGCGCGCCGTAACCGATGACCACAACGTCATCCAGCTTGATAGCCTCTTCCTCAAGCACGAAATCGGCCTTGGACTGGCCAGCGGTCAATGTAGCGGAGGCGCTGTTGTAGCCGATGATGGAAACGTCCAGGACAGCGTCCTCGCTCTTGACCTTGAGCTCGTAGTTTCCATCGATGTCTGTTCCGGTTCCGTTGTTGGTGCCACGCTCGATGACCATAGCGCCGATCACCGGCTGTCCGGACTTGTCAACGACCTTTCCGGTAATGATTTTCGGGCCTACGGTCCCCGAAGCCTTAGGTCTGGCTTCCGGAGCCTTTTTGCTCAAAAGGATCTTCTGGTCCTTGAATTCGACCTTGACACCTGGAAGCACCTTCTTCAGGATAGCTTCGATGTCCTCGTTCTTCGCCGTGACCGAAACCTTGCCGGCAAGGTCAATGTCGGTGTCCACATAGGCGAAAGTGTAGGAACTACCAGCCTCGATAGCCTTCAGGAGTTCCTTGACTGTCACATCCTTGACATTCACGGTCGCCGTCCTGCTCTGAGCGTACGCACCGAGCGAAAGCCCGAGGGCGCACAGCACACAAAGCACGGTTCTGGTGAATGAAGGAAGAATGTTAGATATTCCTTTCATTAATAATTAGTGTTTTTGGTTTTGTTATCAATTGTGATTGTCTTTCCTTGACGCTCCCAGCGGACCGGAAGGAGGGTTGAGAGGATCTCCATAATCTCATCGACGGATTCATCCTTGACCGTCAATGACATACGTTTGTCCTTAAGGTTGCCGAGGTCAGCCGCGATCTTCATCTGGTACTTGTGCGACAGGCTTTCCAGAATGTCGCCGAGCTTCACATTGTCGAATGCGAGGCGATGCTCGTACCAGCGGCAGCAGTCATCGGCGTTCACCGCCGTCACCTCAGTCCTTCCCCTGTCCCAGGAATATTTCTGGTCAGGCCTGAGGATGACGAGTTCCTTGCTTTCGGTGTCGGAGACCTGCACGGAACCGCTGCGGAGGATCACCTCGGCGGAATGTCCGACAGGGTCGCTGACAATGTTGAAAGTCGTTCCGAGAACCTTGACCTGAAGGTTGTCGTGCATATTCACGATGAACGGGCAGGCCTCGTTTCTGTTGACCTCAAAGTAGCCTTCGCCGTCGATGGAGACATTCCTTGCGCTCTTGCCGAAATCCTGGTTGTAGGACAGCCGGCTGTCCCGGTTGAGCCATACGCGCGTGCCGTCAGGCAAGGTGTAGGAGCCGACGTTGTCGGACGAAGCGATGAGCACGGTCTCCCTTTCGGGAGCCATATTCATTCTCCCGACTGTCGCGCCTCCTATGAATATCGCCACGGCTGCGGCGGCGGTGACACAGTAACGTAATGGCTTGCTGTGCAGCAGATTGGACAGCCATCCGAGTCTTTGAGCCGTTGGGGCAGTCCCTTCGATGCTCGCTGAGTTTGTCGAAGCGCCATCCTCTCCCAACGAAGCCATAAGCCTCTCCAGTCCGGCCGTCAAGTCGAAATCAGGAGAGTCCGAAGAGACAGAGTCCCAATATTCCTCCAGCAAAGCCTTCACCTCCGGTTCATCTCCATACGCGGCAAGCCACCCGAGGTACCGTTGTTTCAGTTCCTCGGAGACCTCCACACCGCTGAAGAAGAAATCCAGGATGCGTCTGTAGTCTTCGCCCTTCATTATTTGCCCGCCTGGGTGAATGTGTAGGTACTTGTGTAAGATCCGGCATTGAGACGGATCGTTCCGATACGGTCTGCACCTGTCGTGTTAGGTTGGGTGGTGATGGTTGATTCACTGACGCCCTTGGTGCCGGAAGCAGGTTCGATCGTGAACCAGTCCTCACCTTCAAGCGACCAGTCACACGTGGCGCTGATCGTGATCTGATCGGTTCCGCCTCCCACCAACGTAGCAGGTGTCTTGGCGGCCAACGTAGTCTTGATGACGACAGTGTCGTGCACCTCGGACACAGTCTGTTTCTGGCAAGCGGTCCCGCCAAGAAGCAGCGGAACGACCAGAATGAGTTTTGTTATGAGTTTTAGTTTCATGGAGTATAAAAATGTTTTATATAAGGTAAGACACCTTCGATGCCCTATATGCTAAAAAACGATCAAGACTTTTATCAGGTAATCCTTAAAAAAGGCTATATTTGTATGATATAAAGCCATGTCAAAGGATAAGAAAAGATGATTCTGGATGAAACGATATTCGAAGGGCTGTACTACAAGTACAGTGACAGGCTTTACAACTTCGCGTTCAGGTTCGTGTCGGACGAGCACACAGCGCAAGACATCGTGCACGAGGCCTATGGCACGCTTTGGGAGAAATTCGAAGGAAAGGAAAGCGACGCATGGCAGGCTCTTCTGTTCCGCATTGTACGGAACCGGTCGATTGACACACTGCGCCACCAGTCATCACTCAGGATTGTCAGTCTCACGGATTCTTTCAGAAACGTCTGCGACGAAGGTCTCTATCAGATGGATTTCGCGGTCAACGACTCCGACCGGAAGACAATCTACGATGAACTCACGGCGAACATCCACAGCATCATGGGCAAGCTTCCTGACAGATGCCGCGAAGTGTTCATGATGAGCAGGTTCCAAAACATGAAGAACAAGGAAATCGCGGCGGCTTTGAAAATCTCTGAGAAGGCTGTGGAAAAGCACATCCACAAAGCCCTGACGGTGTTCAGGAAAGAATTGGACGGCCTCGCCGGCAACGGGAACGCGGATCTCCAGAGCGGAGCCGCTCATTTCTGGCTGCTGTTCATCCTCACCTGCATGGTGGATTGATCACGGATATAGGGTAGAATATAAGAAGAAAGGGTGGCTAAAAAGTCACCCTCTCTGAATATTACGTCATGACAATTATCTATAGCAGATGCTGAACTCGGCCAGACTGCACAGGGGAACCTTCAAGGCTCCGCCCTTTCGTCCTGACGCCGTCACGACAAACTTGACGTACTTCGCCTCCGGCTCGATCTCCGCCGCGTGAACGTTACGGTATGCGCTCACGCCGGTATAGTCGAAATCGCAGACCTTGGTGTAATTCTCTCCATCCAAAGACACTTCCAGATGTCCGCCTTTAAGGTCGGAGGCATAACGGTCCTGACGCCGGTACAGGTCGAAGTCCGAAATACGCACCGGAGAGGCGAGTTCATATTCAATGAAATACGGCAGATTCAACACCGCCACGTCGGTCTTTTGGTAGCCGGATTCCCATTTCGTGTTGATCTTCCCGTCGATCGTCAGCTCCGGGCCGGCTCCGATCTTATAGGAGTTGCAGTCACGCACCGAGATGTCGGACTGGCTGTAATGATGCCTGTTGAACATATTCATCACTGACTCCGACTCGCCTTCCACCTTGAAGCCGCCTTCCGACTCGACACCAGCCACAAGGGAATAATACCTATCCTGTGCCTTGGACTTGTCGATGCGCACAGTATAGACAATCTCGGAGACACCCGGGGTGAAACCTTGCTCAGAAGAGGATGTAACTGAATATGATCCCTCCGGAAGAAGCGAATATTCCGCCTTGTCCGATGGGACGTTGAAAGTGAACTTCACGCCGTTGTCCCAATTGTTCTCGATGCTTGTGCGGACCTTGTATTCAACAGTGACGAATCCGTCATTGTCCTCCAGTTTGTCAAGATCGGTCTCGGACACTCCGGATTTGTCCAGACTGAACGCCATCATGCTCATGTCCGGGACGATGACAGTGCTGCCAAGTTCATCGGTCTGGGCGTCATTCACGCCATCGGTGAGGCTTTTCAGCCTCAACGCCACAGCGTAGTTACTCAGATCGGAATAGTCCGCTTCCGTTGAAAGTCTTTTCAAGGCCTCGATGTTGAAATCCACCTTGAACGTAGCCTTCTTGTCCTTCATCTGAAGGTCAGACGATTCCAGAGACCAGCAGTCCGAAGGCAGAGCCAGAAGCGACGCAGAGTTCTCCTCATTGTACTTTACCAGCACGGCGGCATCCTCCGACAGCCTCACCTTTGGATTCTGGTCGTAATAGCTGCCACAGTAGGCGTTCACCTCAGCCGTGAACGAGGACTGCACGTCATAGATTGTTTCTGTCTTCTGGTATCCGTTGTTGAGGATGTACACGGAAGGGTCGTAAAGATTGTCCTCCAGGTGGCTCGGCTCGCAGGCCGCGGCGGACAGAAGCGCGGCTAAGCCTATAAGAGTATATTTTCGTTTCATAATGATTCTTTTTTTAGAAGTCGTTTCCAGTTCTACCATCCGTAGTTCTGAGTCAGTTCCGGAACCCTGTCAAGCTCGCCCTGATTCATAGGAAGGACATAGTATTTCTTGGTGAACACCCTCTCGGACTTGGTGCCGGCCTCTCCGAAAGTGTCGAAAATGGACGTGCGCCTCCAATAATCACCGGAAATCTTATGGTCAGACGCTCCGATGTTGCATCCTACGACCTTGCCGTTATCCTCCCTTTCGGCTATCATCCAGCGGCGGGTGTCGAAGTAACGTTTTCCCTCGAAGCAAAGCTCGACCATACGCTCCCTGCGGATGTACTTTCTCTGGAGATCCTTGTCGCCTATGATCTCAGGATAGACCTCGTCCTCGCCGGTTCCGATCGCCGGGACCCCGGCCCTGTGGCGTATCATGTTCCAGTAAGTGAGGATGTCCGGATTCGCCGGGTCATATTCATTGAGAGCCTCGATGTACATCAGCAGCACATCGGCATATCTGATGATCGGCCACGAGAGGTTCCCCCACCGGCTTGACTTCGTGTCCAGATCAGGATCGATGAACTTGAGGCAAAGGTAACCGGTCGGGCTGTAGTTGTTCGATGTGATAGGTCCGGAGTTTCCGTTCTTGTAGAACTGGATGTTGGCCAGCTTGTTCGTGCCCATGATCCATGTCTGGCCGCTCCAGAACACATTGGCGTAGAACCTCGGCTCGCGGCCGATGTACATGTTCATGGTCTCGATGGCGTCGTTGGACTTCAGGTTCTTAGGGATGGTGGAGAAGAACGGGTTGATGAACTTCTGAGACCCGGTCTCAGTGTAGCCGGAACGTGGATCCACCTCAATGACACCCGCGCCGTTGTCGTAGGATTCGTCTTCCATGTTGGTGATCGGATAGTAGCCGTTGTCCATCGCGAAAGCGTCCACAAGCTTCTGGGTCAGACCGATTCCGCCGTATCCGCTCGCCGAGACCGGAGTCTCCCCGACTCTCCAGCTGCGTCCGCCGCACTGCACCGTGAATATGTTCTCAGGGGAATTGAGCAGCACCGCAGCGTTATGAATATTCTCAAGCGGAGTGGCGTTCTCGTCATCCACAAGATTGTACGTGTTCATGTCTATGACAGCCTTCGCCGCCTCGGCCGCCTGTCTCCAACGGTTTTCGTCATATTCTGTGTTGAAGAGTTTCTCTCCGTCCTTGTTCACGATGCCGTCATAAATGCCGGTGCCGTTCTGCCCGTTGAAAAGAGGGCTGGCGTTGAACATAAGGAGCCTGGCCTTCATCGCAAGGGAAGAGCCTTTCGTGGCACGTCCGATCTCGTAGGAGCTTCTCGTGTCAGGGAGCTCGGTGGCCGCTTTGTCATATTCATCACAAAGCCAATCGACTATCGTGCTCCAAGGGGACCTGTCCACCTTTGACACATCCGGGTCGGAATAGTCCGACTGCCTGTCCCCGAGCCAAATGACAGGGCCGTTCCATTTGAGCAGCTCGGTATAGTAGAACGCCCTGAGGAAACGGGCCTCGCCCCGCCACATCACTTTCTCATCATCCGTGAGCTGAGGGCAGTCCTGGACCTTGGACATGAAATATGTCGCCTCGCTTATTCCCTGATACAAAAGTCTGTAAACCGCATGACGGTAACCGCCGTGGTTTGACAGAGGGGAAAGCTGGTTATGGTTCAGCAAAGCGAAGAAACGGGAGCCGGTGTAGGCACAGGATGCCTCGTCGCTGGCAGTGATGGCGATGCAGGATGTGGAACCGTAACCTTCCGGGGACCATTCGCTCGGAATGTAGGTATAGACATTGACAAGATATTGCAGCGTGGTCGTCTTCTTGTCGAATATGTTCTTTGAGGTCAGCTGGTCGTCAGGCTGCCTGTCCAGGTAACTGTCACAGCCGCAGACCGCCAGCGCAATCATCAGGATTATTGCTGATATATTCTTCTTCATAGTACTTCTTGATTATTAGAAACCGATGTTCAGACCGATGTTGGCCACTCTGGTGTTAGGGTAGTTCGACGCTCCCGTCTGGAGATCCGGATCCCAGAGCTTGAACGGAGCGAAGGTAAGCAGATTTGTTCCGGACACGAAGACACGCAGCTGGCTCAGGCGCATCTTCTGGATCAATCTCTTAGGGAAAGTGTAGCCGAACTCAGCGTTCTTGAGCCTGATGTAGCGGCCGTTGACGAGCCAGAAGTCAGATGACTGGTTGTTGTTCGTCGCCTCGGTCGTGGTAAGACGCGGGTATTTCGCGTCGGTATTGCTTTCGGTCCAGTAGTTCCCGTAGATATCGGAGAACACGTTGTTCGCGGCCATCTTCGGCTCGGTGAATCCGCGTACCATAGAGGAGTTTATCGAGAAACTTACGTGGGCGTTGCCCTGGAAGAAAACCGACACATCGAATCCCTTCCATTGGGCGGACACACCGAAACCGTACACGATCTCAGGCACGTCGGTGTACCCTATGGCCTTGACGTCCTTGCTGTCGATCACACCGTCGTTGTTGAGATCCTTGTACTTGATGTCGCCAGGACGTACCTCGCCGAGAGCGCTCTGGTCCGGAGACGTGGCGATGTCAGCCTCGTCCTTGAACAGTCCGTCGGACACATAGCCGAATGTCTGCCATCTGGCCTGGCCGGTACGGTTCATGTACTTCTCGATGTAGTCCGGCTGGTCCTGATCCTCGATGACGTTACGGGCGAAAGTGAAGTTACCCATCGCCGAGAAGTTCACCTGGCCGATCTTCTGGTCGTACTGCAGGGAGCTGTCCCATCCGGAGTTCCTCATCCGGCCGATGTTGACGTAAGGCTTCGTGGTGATTCCGATATATTCAGGAATGGAAGACCTCTGAAGGAATATTCCCGAACGCTTTTCCTTGAACCAGTCCACCTGCACGCGGAGTTTGTCGAAGAACGAGACATCCACGCCGACATCCAGTTTGCGTGATTTCTCCCAGCCGACATTGTCGTTGGCCCATTCGCCGCGCCGGTAGGACGGGTAGGAGGTCACCGTCTCGCCGAAACTCCACTTATCACCGGAGTTGATTGTCTCCAGGTAGATGAAACGACGGTTGCCTCCGATCTGGTCGTTTCCGACAATTCCATAGGAGCCCTTGATTTTCAGCAAGCTGATGACATCAGCCAAGCGTCCTGTCCAGAATTTCTCGTTGGAGACCAGCCAGCCACCGGCCACTGACGGGAAGAATCCGAACCTGTGTCCAGGCGAGAAGTTCTCGGATCCGTTGTAGCCGGCGTTGAACTCGGCGAAATACCGTGAATCATAATTGTAGGTAGCCCTGAAGGCCACTCCCTGATGTCTGTACGGCAGGGCCGCATTGCTGGAGGTGGCACTGGAGCCGATATAGTTCTTCTGTGACTGCTGATAGAGAAGGAGACCTGTGACGCTGTGGTTTCCGAATGACCTTGCGTAGTTCAGGCTGGCCTCCAGATAAAGGGAACGCCATCCGGTGTTGGAATATGAGAAATCCAGTGTCTGCGAGCCCTGCACAAGCTCAGTAAGGTGCAGTTCTCCGTTCTCGTCCCTGTACGCCTGACCGTATTGCTCAGGAGTCCTGGTGCGGTTCTGGTAAGCGTTGTTCTTGGCGTCGAAAGAGCCTTTGACTGTGGCTGTAAGTCCATCGGTGAGCCACGAGAAATCGTGGGTGAGGGACACGAGAGACTGAGCCGTGTTGTAGAACGCCTGCTTGTAACCGGTCTGTGTCAGAAGGGCGTACGGGTTGTAGCCCATGTTAGTACCCGGTCCTGGATAATGGCCGTCCGAATAGACCATCGGGAAGATCACAGACGGTGTCTTCAGCGCGGCCGACCAGATCGAGCTGCTGCTCGTTCCGCTCTCGTTCTTCTGCTCGAAAGTCGTGGCGAGATTGACGTTCATGGACGTGTGGCGAGTGAGTTTCACATCCACGTTCGCCCTGAAATTGAAGCGGCGGTAATATATTCCCGTGTTGTAATCGGCCGTAGGATCAGTCTTGAAGAGCCCGTTCTCGTTGTAGAAACCTCCGGAGATGTAATATTTCACGGAGCTGGTTCCACCGGAGACGTTGACGTTCGCCCTGGTGTTGTTGCTGAGGTTCTTGAATATGCTGTTGACCCAATCGACATTAGGGTAAAGGTCCGGATCCTCTCCGCTCAAGGTCTTGCGTACCCTCTCCGCATCGAAATATTCAGTCCCGGAAGCCACATTGTACATTTCCATGTACTGTGTCGCGCTCGCCATCTCCGGCACCTTGACTGGGCTGGTCACACCGTTCTCGAATTTGATGCTGACCTTTGGTTTGCCCTCCTCTCCGCTGCGTGTCGTGATGAGCACCACGCCGTTGGCTCCTCGCACTCCGTAAACGGCCGTCGCGGCGGCGTCCTTGAGGACGGAGAATTCCTTGATGTCCTCGACATCCACAAGGTCAAGCTCACGCTCGACTCCGTCGATCAGGACGAGAGGGTTGGCGTTGGCTCCGAAGGTGCTGATGCCTCGGATCCAGAAAGTGGATCCCGCGCCAGGCTCGCCGCTCCTCTGCACCGACACGACTCCGGAAAGCCTTCCGGCGAGAGCGTTGCTGATCTTGGACACCGGAATCTTCACCGCGTCCGGAGCGATTGTGGCGATGGCGCCCACGATACTGGCCTTCTTCTGGTGGCCGTAGCCGACAGCCACAGCCTCCTCCAAAGTGTTTCCATCCTGCTCAAGGGCCACGTTGATGACCTGTGATCCCTTCTTTATCTGGACATCCTGGGCCACATAGCCTATGCAGGACACGCTGATGTAGCCGTAATTGCCTTTGAATGAAAGGTTATAGCGGCCATCAAGGTCGGTGGAGACTCCAATCGGAGTGTCCTTGACCCAAACCGCCACTCCGACAAGCGGCTCGCCGGTCTTGGCGTCCTTGACGGTTCCGCTGACCTCCGTAGATTTGTCATCGCCGGTTGTCTTGCCTGAGGTCTTTGCCTCGGTTTTGGTGATCGTGATGATCTTGCCTTTCAGCTCATACTTAAAAGGTGGTTTGACTATCTGCCGCAAGACAGTCTGCACGGACGCCGAGTTGAAGTCGGCCGTGACAGCCGGGGCATCCCGAAGAATTCCTGTCTCGTAGATGAAAGAATAGCCGGTCTGGCGCTCAAGTTCCTTGATGACACCAGTCAGAGGCTCGTTCTTGAACCGCTTTGTGAACGACTGGGCGGAGATGAACTGCCCGGTCATCACGAGAAGCAAAACAAGAAGCGCGCTCTTGAAAACAAGTTGTCTCTTCATTTTTGTTGAACAGTGGGTTTAGTTAACGTTATTAGTTTTGATTGTATGTCATTTTTCTGTGATCGCGATGCTGCTGTCATCCTGCCATGCCCACGAGATCGGCACAATTACGGCCACCGCCCCAAGCACATCATCGATGGACTCACGGGTGTCGAGTATGACACGGAAAGTCTTGTTCCTGTATTTCACCGGATTGTAATGAATCCGCGTTCCGTACAAGGATGTCAGTCTGGAAAACAGCCAGTCAAGCGTGACTGACTCGCAGTCCAGCTTGCCGTCAAGCCATGAGCGGTACTGGCTCACATCCCGCCTGGACTTGCTCATGGAATGGTCGATACGGTTGTAGGAGATGACCTCGCCCGGGCTGAGATAAATGTAGTCCTTGCCGGTCTGGAACTGAATCTGTCCCGTGAGGAGGGCCGCCTGGATTCCGTTCTCACCGTTGTAGGCAGAGACGTTGAACGAGGTGCCTTTGACAGTGATGCTGGCATCGTCCATTCTGACGATGAATGGCTTGGCCGGATTCTTCGAGACATCGAAGAACGCCTCGCCGGACAGCGTCACTTCCCTGCCCTTCTTGTTGAAATCCGAATCGTAGGTCAGGGTCGTAGCTGAGTTCAGCCAAACTTTGGACGAGTCCGGAAGCACGACCAGTCTCGTCTCCAGATAGGCTGTCGAGAAAGTGGAGACCGGATTCTCCTTGTCATTGAACAGATTGAAGAACAACGCCACGATGACGGCCACCGCCGCTGCCGCCGGGACGGAAATCCTCAGCAGCAAGCGTTTCCACCGGCGTGCCTTGATTTTTCCCGTAAGCCTGGCGTAGGCCATCCTCTGCCCCGCAGTCGGCCTCTCGCTGTCACACCAATCCTTCTCCATCGTCCTGAAATCATCCATCGACAGCTTACCGTCCGAAAGGCTCTCGCGGATGGAAACCTCATCCTCGTAAGTGGATTCGCCACGGAAATATCTGAAGCATTTCTCTTTGATCCGATCATCTGAAATCCTTCTGTCGTCTTTACTCATAATGACTTTAATTATTTCATATTAATTTTAACGTTTAACCGGACTTTTACCCTACCTTTGTTTTCAAATGAATATTTCAAAAGATTCCACTGCCTCTTGCTCCGCGATGATCGGTACGTATTTTTTGCACGATGTGACTTTTCGGACGCAATCATACATATTCAGGAATCATGCGAGGTAGGGTAAATCGGAGTCGCTGCGTTTTATAATGCAGGATATTCAATACTAATAACACAAAATTCAGATCATGAGAAAAATTCCCTTTCTGCTGACAGGCGCGCTGGCCATTCTGGCAAGTGCCACAGCATCAGCCCAATCAGAGCCATCGGATGAGGTGAAGGTTCCGGACTATTCCGGCTATATCCTTACTCCGGAGGCTCCACACACTCCCCGGATCAACGGAGCCAAGATCTATGGCGCCCGTCCAGGCTCAGATTTCCTGTACAAGGTGGCGGCGACAGGTGACAGACCGATGACATTCTCGGCCGAGAACCTGCCCAAAGGCCTAAAAATCGACTCCGGAACAGGTGTGATCACCGGAAAGGTCAAGAAAGCCGGCACCTACAATGTCACGCTGAAGGCCGCCAACAGCCTCGGCGAGGCGAAAAGGGAGTTCAGGATCGTCATCGGAGAGAAGATCGCGCTGACTCCTCCGATGGGTTGGAACAGCTGGAACTGCTGGGGCAACACGGTAAGCCATGAGAAAGTGATGGCTTCCGCGAAGGCGATTCTTGAAAGTGGACTGGCGGACTATGGTTGGTCGTACATCAACATAGACGATGGCTGGCAGGGACTCCGCGGCGGAAAGGAGAACGCGATCCAGCCGAACGTGAAATTCCCTGACATGAAAGGTCTTGTGGACTCGCTGCACACCATGGGATTCAAGGTCGGCATCTATTCCGGTCCGTGGGTTGCGACCTATGCGGCACACATCGGAACACAGTGCGACAACGCCGACGGCACCTACGAATGGGTCAAGAAAGGGCTCGTCAACGAGAACTACAGGATGGTGGATCCGTCCGGCGAGCTGACCAGAGAGAAGCTTTGGTACAGCGGGAAATATTCATTCGCCGCCCAGGACGCGCGCCAGTGGGCAGAATGGGGCTTCGACTATCTCAAATACGACTGGAACCCGCACGACTGGTACAGCATGAAAGAGATGCACGATGAGCTGGAGAAATGCGGCAGGGACATCGTCTATAGCCTTTCCAACTCCGCCCTCCTTCCTTTGGCCGGTGAATATGTCAAATACGCCAACTGTTGGAGGACGACCGGGGACATCCGCGACAACTGGAAAAGCATCTCCGGCATCGGTTTCGGCAGGAACAGCAGCTGGGCGCCATATTCAGGCCCCGGACATTGGCCTGACGGAGACATGATGGTCATCGGAAACGTCGGCTGGGGCAGGAAATACCACTACACCAACCTGACTCCGGACGAGCAATATACCCACGTCACCCTTTGGGCAATGCAGGCGTCCCCGCTCCTGATCGGCTGCGACATGGCGGTCGCCGACAAGTTCACAAAGAGCCTTCTGTGCAACAACGAGGTGATCGACATCAATCAGGATCCGCTCGGTTACGCGGCCACAAAGATTTACGGCAACAGTTCCTATGCCACCTACTTCAAGCCTTTGGAGGACGGTTCGCTGGCAATCGCCATGTTCAACCTCAGCGAGACAACCCAGAAGATCGGTTTCAAGCCGAGAGCCATCGGAATTATCGGGGACAAAATCATCGTCCGGGATGTCTGGAGGCAGAAAGATGTCGCCGAAATCACCAACGACAGGGATCGTTTCGATGCTGATGTACCTCCGCACGGAGTGGTTCTCGTCAGGGTGTTCCCTGGCTTCACCAAGGAAAGGCCGATAGGCAGCAGGAGGTAGCCCAGCGACAGCCAAAGATCTGGCATTCAACTAGAAAGCTTAATGTCCCGATGTGGTTATCCGCATCGGGACATTACATTATTACAGACTGTTGAATATCACGTCATTATGCTTTCTACAGAAAATTTCACTATTTTTATGTAAGATTTGCCGCCTTATGATGTAAATAATACAGGCAAATGACATTGGCACAAGAACGACATTGACATATAATACAAATATGAAGATTCTACATACATCAGACCTGCATCTGGGACATACGTTATATTCGTATGACAGGACAGTCGAGCAGACCGGCTGCCTCGCCCAGATAGAAAACATCATCAAGGAACAGAAGCCGGACGCATACGTCATCAGCGGCGACATCTATCATACGACATCACCCCAGACGTCAGCGCAGGAGATGTTCATGCATCATCTCATGACAGTCCATGAGATTGCTCCGTCAATGAAGGTCATCGTGACAGCCGGCAACCACGACAGCAACAAGATAGAGATCACCGACCCGCTGTGGAACCTCGTGGGAGTGTCCATCGTGGCATCCATAAAACGCAACATTCTCCAAGGAGAAGACAGCGATGAATTTCACAGGCAGCTTTTCGAACGCCATATCTTCCCCATCGTGAGGGACGGCAGCACCGTCGGCTACATTGTCGCCATACCGCACTGCTACCCAGGCAATTTCCCGGCCGTGAAGGCAAGTCTTCCGAGGGAAGAGAGGATGAAGGAGTTCATAGCCCTACTGCTTGGAGAAGTCGAGAAACGCAATAAAAACGGGCTTCCGGTGGTCGTGATGGCCCATACGGCAGTAAACCGGATCTCAGGAGAGAAACCCGACGCCGTCGGCCAGGACCTCGACATCATAGGAGGAATCGATATGGTCAATGCAGATGTTTTCGGCACAGGTTACGACTACATTGCACTCGGCCATATACACAATCCGCAGAACATCTCAGACAGGATCCGCTACAGCGGCTCTCCCCTGCCTGTATCTTTCGACGAGGACTTCCACCACAACGTTTCGATCGTGACCATAGGCGCACACGGCGACACACCGGAGGTAGAGACAATCGACATTGACAATGCGATGCCGGTCATTACCATACCGGAGCAGGACGGGACCAGACGCAGCGAAGTGAAGTCCCTCAAGTGGGATGAGGCATACGAGGCGTTCAAGAAAATGGACCCGGAAAAGGCCTGCTATGTACGGCTCAATGTCACTGACGACGGGACCATTCCGGTCGAGGCGAAAGACAAGGCCGCCAAAGTTCCGGAGCAATGCCATCTGAAGGCGAAGTTCTGCCTGATAAACAGGGTGAAGAAGGTCAATGACCAGGACATAAACTCCTCCGGGAAGATAAATATCAGCACCGCAGAACTCGGAAAGATGGGGCCTTACTCCGTGGCTGAACTCTACCTGAAGGAAACGGGACAAGAAGGCATTGACGAGAATATCCTCGCCCTGCTGAAAGAAACCATTGACGAAGTTATGAACCCTGAAAAACACGACTGATACCATGAAACTGAAGAAACTGGACATCACCAACATAGCGTCGATCTCTTCCGCGAGCATCGACTTCACGTCCGCACCGCTGTCGGACTCCCCTATTTTCCTCATCTGCGGCGAGACCGGGAGCGGAAAATCCACCATCCTGGACGCCATATGTCTTGCCCTGTACAACAAGACCCCGCGTCTGACGAACGGCAACAAGACAGTTGAAACGTCCTACAAAGAGGGCGGACAGGAAATCAGCATAGTGTCTGTAAACCAGCTGCTCAAGAAAGGAGAGAAGGAAGGCGGAATAACACTCCTGTTCGAGGGGGCGGACGGCTCCAACTACACTGCCGAGTGGAAATGCCGTGTAAACCGCAATGGAAAACTGGAAGACGAAGACTGGTCCATAACCGACAGCAAAGGCAATACGAATAACAAAAGGGGCAAGGCACGCATTGACAAGATGACCGAAATCATCGGCCTGGACTATGATGAGTTCTGCCGCACGTCAATGCTCGCCCAAGGGCAGTTCACCCAGTTTCTGAAAGCCGAGAGCAAGGAGAAGTCGGAGATTCTTGAGAAAATTACCGGCACTGAGATTTATGCGATAATCGGCACCCGCATCCATAAGAACTCAATCGACGCGGATAATGCCTACAAAGAGGCGAAAAAGGACGTCGATTCTGTCGTTCTTCTCTCGGCAGAGGAAAAGAGCGCTCTTGTCAATGAAATAAAACGGACTGAAGACGACATTGAAAAGAACAAGTCCGCATTGGCCCTGCTCGGAAGCCTGCTGAAGGCGTTTGAGGCTGTCGAAGCTGCCGAAAAGTCCATAAAGACATCTGAAGAGACTCTGGTATCGGCGAAGTCGAAGTTCTCTGTCCTCACCAATGACATTGCCTATGGCAAAGCCGAGCTCGACAAGAAAAACGACATTGCCGGAAATCTGGCGAAAGACATTGAGGCTCAGAAAGTTCACGCCGACACGTTCGCGAATGTCCAGACCATCGAATCGCATCTCGTGAATGTCACGAAGCAGGGAAACGACTGCAAGAAACAGAAAGAAGTTCTCGAGAATGAGAAGAAAGCTCTTGAAGCATCCCGGGCACTTTTCGCCGAACTGGAAACGAAGAAAGCCGATGCGGAAAAGACTCTTGACAGCAAGAGAGAGGCTGTAACGGAGGCCATTGAGGCCAAGATGGCGCTCATGCCTGAAGATGTGGAGAAAGAGAGACTCGACATTGGCAAGGCACTGAAACTCATCGGCGATGCAGGCACTGCCTACGCTGTCATCCAGCAGAAAGAAGAGAACCTCGCTACCGGGAAGTCCGACTACAAAAAGGCAGTAGAAGAGATTGAGGCAGAGCGTGTCGCGCTCAACGAACTGAAGGGCAAGTCGAAGACAGCCGATGACACCTACGAGAAAAGTCGTGAATTATATGAGACGCAGGCTATGGCAATAGACCGGGCATCCATCCGTCTCAGGAACTGGCTCCGTGAGACAGGCAGCGACATCTGTCCCGTATGTCATGAGAAAATAACATCGCTCATCTCGGAACAGGAGCAGAACGATCTTCTCAAACCTGCAAAAGAGGCATTGGAAAAGGCGGAAACGGAGAAACGGAAAGTAGATGAGGCATCAGTCAAAGCAAGTACAGCGTTCAACACCAGACTTAAAGAGCTCGACAATTCCAAAAGCAGGCTCGGCAACGACGAAAAGACCTTGGCAGGACTCAAGGAAGCGTTCGCCAAGAATTTCTCTTCACTGGGCTTAAAAGTCAATGAAGAAAACATCAGGGAAAAGCTCGAGGAGGCCAAAAAGACGCTGGACACACGCAAGGATGCCAATGAAAAGGCAATTGCCGCTGTCAATGAAAGGCAAAAGGCCGTGGACTACGCAACTGCAGACAGGGACAAATACCAGAGCGACATCTACTCTCCTATCGTATCCGACTACAACAGGAAGAACCTGGAGATCCAGAGAATCAGCAGCAACATTGACAATGCCAAGAAAATGATCTCTGTGGCAGAGAAATCCGCATCGGAGTCCCTTCTGGCGGCAGAGAGCCTCATCTCCTTCCCTGACTGGAAGAAGGAATGGGAATGTGATGACAAAGGCTTCATCGCGAATCTCAAGGAGAGTGCCAGAAAGTACAATGACACCCTGAAAGAATATGACAAGGTGACCGTAGAGATGAAGAATCTCAAAAGCGACATCGCATCCGCATCAGATGTAAGGGAAAGAATCATCGCGGCCAATGGGGACTTCGTTTCCGGGGACATCGTACCGAAAAAATACGCCGGCAACGCAATCGTGGAGTGGGGTTCATTGGAGAGCCACATCAGAACGGCTCTTGAGAACATCGACACCGCACGCAAGTCCAAAGAACTGAATGAGAACACCTTGAAAAACGCTTATGCTGAAGACGGAGCCCTGCCTAAGACTGCCGTAGAGGTCAATGCACTGAAGAAGACTGTCGAATCGGACAATCTGGGCAAGTCAGAGCACCTCGGCAAGCTCAAGACTGTCATTGAGGATGATGACAGGAAGCAGGACGAGCTTAAAAGCAAGATTGACGCGCTTAACAGGGCCGGCAAGGTCAATGCCCAATGGAAAACGTTGGACACCCTTTTCGGCGGCACCGACGGATTCACATTCAAGAAGATAGCCCAGAGTTACATCATGCAGGACATCCTCAATCATGCAAACGCATATCTGAGAAAAATCGCCCCGCGTTATGAATTGACAGCACAGCCGGGCTCACTCGTCATCCTGGTAGAGGACAATGAAGACGGCGTGGTCCGCTCAGGAAACACGCTTTCAGGCGGTGAAGGGTTCGTGATTTCATTGTCATTGGCCCTGGGCCTGTCCAGCCTCGCAGAGAACAGCATCAGCGTGGATACACTCTTCATTGATGAAGGATTCGGAACACTCAGCCAGGAGTGGCTCAACAGCGTGATGTCTGCATTGGAGAAACTGAACTCCTCCAGCGGCAAGCACGTCGGCATCATCTCCCACATAGAGGACCTCCAGAAAAGGATCCCGACCGTGATAGAGGTCAAGAAAAAGAACGCCACAACCAGCGAAGTCTTCGTCCGCGATGCCCAATCTTAGTTCAATGATTTCCAGTCGCCGCAAGGGACTTTCATGGTTTTTGTCTTTTTGCCGCAGCGGACGACAATGATGTCTGAACCGGATGCGTTCAGGATATAGACGCTCTTTCCACGACGGGGCACGTCAATGACGGCATTGTCCTGATATACGGCGATTATGAGTTCCTTATCGCTCTCCGCCTCGATTACAGGGTAGCCGAGTTCAGGATGATGCGGACGGAATTCGCTCTTGAGCAGAGTCTCACGATGATCGGAAGCGAACTTCATCCATTTTCTCATGACGTCAAGCTGTTCTTGCGGAATGTTCCTCAGCATTGTCGAGTATTGTACGACTCCGAAAATGGAGTTGATGATCGCTCTGCCCACATTCTCCGGAGTTTCGGAAATGTTCCATTCCAACATGTCTGAATGAACAGCCGTAGAACCGCTTGTCAGCCTGAGAGAGGCGATTCTCATCCTGTTGTCTTTCGCGTTGCCCGGGCAGTCTGCTGCACGGAACATATTGCCGTACTGTCTGATGGCAGGACCTATGTACTGCTGTCTGAACTCAATGAGAACCTCCGGTTTGATGGCTCTCAGAGCGGATGAGACTTCCTTCATCAGCACGTTCACGGCTTCGCTCAGATTCATGATGTCACGTCCGGCATATTTCTCTTTCACCGCCGGATCCTCTTCATGGAATCTGAAGCTGTCGATGAAATCGAGTTTGAATCCGTCCAGGTTCCAGTCTTTCAAGGCATTGACATACAAATCCACCAGATGTTTCCTGACCTCAGGGAAACGAGGATCAAGCACGCCGCAGCTGCTGACCCGGTCATTGTAGAGGTACTTTCCCTCAAATTTCTTGTAGGCGTCGCTATGCCATCCGACGTATGGGACACTGTACCAGACAAGATATTTCATTCCGAGATCATGAACTGCCGAAACGTGGGCAGCCATATCAGGAAATTTCTGGGGAGCCGGTCTCCAGTCTCCGCAAAAAGCATAACCTCTGTTTCCGTCAGTCGTCTGCCAACCGTCATCAAGAATTACGGTTTTCATTCCGAGATCCGCCGCAATACGGCACTCCTGTTCAATCGCTTCGGCATTTACGTCCTGGTGGAACTGGTACCAGCTTGAATACAACGGCTCAAATGCGGACTCATTCACAGGAAACGACTCGTAGCCATTCACCCGGCTCATCCAATCGGACGCCTCGCGGATGCTTTCCGACCAGAATACAGGTCGCTTGTCAAGCAGGATTTTAGTTTCATAATGCTTGGCAGGAGCTTCACTTTCCCTGAAGAAGCGCAGTTCAGAGCAGATTGCGCAACCTTCTTCCATTATGCCGAGTACGGCATCTACCTTGCGGAGCACCTCTGAGCAGGCGATTGTCAGGCAATTCGTATTATTGTCATCAAAATACTCATAGAGAGGCATCCTGTAGGCGAGTGAACTGCCGGCATTGGTTAAGCCCCAAAACGGGTCGAGATGGGTTCCGCAATAGACATCAGGACTCCAGAAGTTGAAAACGCCTTTCTGCGGGAAAGTGAAATATACATTGAATTTTGCCGGCGGTGCCTCTGTCTGTGCATCCATCGAAATGCTGATTATCTCTTTCTCTCCATCATTTTCCAGAGATGCGGCAAATTTCCAGTCTCCGGGATTGTCTGAGACGATTACAATCTCATCCACGAGCGAACTGCTCAATACGGGGGCTACAATTGTTCCCTTGGAAGCGAAAGGATTGCCCGTCCAAGTGTTCTGGGCGTATGAAGCGCAGATAGACAGAGCGGACAATGCAAACGTGAGTATGTGTTTGTACATATGAGTATTCTTAAACGGTTATTTTAATTATGGGGAGCGTCGTTGTAAGCCCGGTATTCGCCTTTGGTAACATTCAGGGTTTTCGGGAGCCAGACCTTATAGCGGGTGGATTTGTCCCAAGTATTGCCTGCGGATGCGAAGTCGCAGAGGTGGATCTGGCGTGGCTTGCCGTTGCCTTCCAGGTCGGCTCCTACGATCATCGGGGCTGTGAAAGACATCCACGCGAAATCGTTGCCTTCTGCCGGGGTCAGGGCGACGCTGCCGTCCTCTGAAGATTGGATTACCACGCATTCATCCACGAAACCGTCATTGAAACGGGAATCCCTTGCAAGCACTATAGGACCACGCACAACAGCCTGATGCCCATTAAGTTCCAGCAGATGCGGAGTAAGGTCAAGAGACAATTCAATGCGGTCACCCTTCTTCCATTTGCGGTCCACCTTTGCGTATTCACCGGCAGGAAGATTGTCAAGACTGATGTTCAATGTATCAGAGCCGCTGATCAACTTTGCCGTAGTCGTCTTGCTCCATTGAGGGATCCTCAGCGCCAAAGTGAATTCAGCCGGTTTGGCCGGAGAGAGTTCTATGGAGATGTTTCCGGAAACCGGATAATTTCCACAGACTTTGATGCTCATGGAGTTGCGTTTGTCCAGGGAAATCTCTGCCTCGGAATCTCCATAATGGTTTATCTTGAGGCAATCGCTTTCTGTCAGATATGCGAGAGCCGGAATCATCGCGAAGGCACGGGGACCATTGGCATTGCAGCAGTTTATATTCATGTGGCACTGCTTCTCCCCTTCCACTCTCCAGCCCTCAAGCGGGGTATATTTGGCGATCTGGCTGCCGTCACACTTCATCGAACCGAGAATGGCATTGTAGAATGTCTTCTCAATCTGGTCAGCATAGCGGGAATCTCCGCAGAATTTCAGAAGCCTGCTGCAAAGCTGCATCCATGTGAATCCGACGCAGGTCTCCATAGTGTGGTAAGTCGGAACGGTCTGGAGAGCTTTTCCGCCGTACCAGCACTCGATCGAACTGCCTGAACCAGCGATGTTTATTTCTTCCTCGATTATGTGTGAAACGCTCTTGCGCACGGCCTCGTAATAAGCTTCGTTTCCGGTCACTTTGTAGTATTCGAGCAGTCCTTCATAGCAGGACATCATTTCGTATGCCTTGGCGCCGTTCTCGTATGAAAACCATTTTGTATCAGGATGCGGAAAGCGCAGAGCCACAGGAATATCGGAACGGCTCACCAGTTTCGGGCCATCCGGACTTTCCCACTGCGAGACAATGTCTGTCGCGAAATCGAGGTAGCGTTTGTCTCCGCTTATGTTGTACAGTTTCATGATTGGTTCAAGCACGGAAGAACTTGCCATGCCTCTGTATAAGCCACATTTTACAATCTTGGCATTCTTGGATTTTAGCTGAGAAATGAGGTGGTCAGCCACACGCGATGCAGCAGAAAGAGCACGAGTGTCTCCTGAGAGTTCGTACCACGAGAGCAGTCCCAACATTGTGTATTTCCTTCCCCAGATGTCCCAATCTTTCAGCTGAGCTTCAGGAGCATAGTTTCCGATGTAGCCGTCAGGGCTCTGGGTTTCGATGATCTGTCCGACAGAAGCGGCAATCTTTTCATAAAGTGCCGCGTTGCCGGTGTAGCGGTATGTCTCGATTGCGCCCAAGGTCCATTTTCCCCAGAACTCACTTTGCCATCGCCATGTTTCAGTCATGTGGCGGAAAGGTTCCACAAGTGCATCGACATCCTGTTCCATAACGCGATGACTGATGCAGTCGTCGATTCTTCCGCCTACATATCCATTGATTTTCACCGACTTCACTTTCAGTTCCGCAGTCTTTGCGCGGCCGATATTTCCTCCTGCACAGATGGAGCAAGCGAAAATTGCGAACAATGTGCTCAAGACAAATGCCCTGACGCTAAGATTGTTTTTCATATTCAATGATCGTTTTATAAATTTCAGAATGGCTAATTTACGAAAAAAAGCCGAGTACCGGTAGTCTGACACTTTAGAATCCGAAAAAGGTTAAAAATATTTGATAGAGTTCACCTATGATTCTAAAGACTTCGTCAATGGGCAAGCGGCCCGTCTATTATGTTCAGAAGAGTTACCGCAACGAAGACGGTAAGCCTTCCACCAAGTACGTAGAGACGGACAGGCGGTCAGCCACGGCGGACGTGGCCAACCCACGGCCTCGGGAAGTGGGAGGTGCCTGCCGGATACAAGTTCTCGCGACAGTGAGGACGCAGGAGACGGCAGGAGGACCGAACGGAGCAACGCGGAGTGAGTTCCGCCGCTGCTGCCTGACTGTCGATGTGACACTGGTCTGAAGAGCACATCGAAGACGGCAATGGTGTCAAGCGTGACGCATCGAAGCCCGTAATAATGCTCCTTATGCGTGAAGGCACGGGGCATGCGTCAAGCCACGTAGGCAGAATCGCCTCTTTTGCCTACGTCATTGGACTCACGTGTGCAAATACGGCCTTTCTGCACACGTCATGCAGTTTTTGAACAGTCACGGGGGCAAATCAGGCCTTTTTGCCCCCGTAACAAAAATCACGTGATAAATAAGTCTAATTAAGCATCTGCAAATACGGGCAAAAACACGTAGGAACACATCAGACCATGTCCTTACAATCTCGATTACAAGCAGCCCATGCTGCGATTTGGATACCACCTCCTATTTTGGAATGCCTATCTCCAAGAGGAGGCGACTCAGAATCCTCAACTTGTCCGTGAGAACCCGCCTCTCTACGGACAAATCATCATTTTACTCAACTTGTCCGGAAAACGCCACATTTCACGCACGGTGATATTCTTTTATGCCAATACCAGGCGATAGAAGTCGTTGACAAGTCCAGAAATGATGTCATAGCCTACCGTCCGCGCCAAAGTGCCCCCATTCATATAGCAACGCTTGTTGACTTCGATCATCAAGGATTTGTAATCAACCGGTTTCTTGGGAGTTATCGAGTTTGAATATGGATTGTTCAGGCCTACCTTAAATCCGGCGCGATCAAACAGGTGCGTCGCCTTGTCGATCATCTCCTGCTCAGGCTTGCTTGCATCGTCATTATAGCCGATGCAGATGTCGATGTCGGCGAGATCCGAAGGAAACGAGTGGCAGTCTATGATGAGCGAGCCGGGAGCCAACTCAGAGGAAAGGCGCGAGATGAATCCGTGATATTCATTCATCAAGGCGGTCCGCCCGGAAATCAGGCGGCGGCAATCGCCGAACCTTTCGTAGAGGATGCCTTGGCCGGCGGCATTCAATCTTTCCGACAGCTACAACCTTATCGAAGCGGCCATGGATGGGAAGGCTCAAGCAGATGAGAATCTTAGAGTTACAGAGAATCGTTATCACGCATCTATGTGTCCTCTCTCGGATTATCTTGATGCGCAGTTCCAGTGGCAGCAGGCCAGGAGTAATCTTATTGAGGCGTTCACGCAGTCCCGTATCGCCGAGACGGATTACCTGATGGCTACCGGCCACCTGGTGGACGAGACGGTCTTCGCGAAGTAGAGGGACGGATCCGATCAGTGAACAGCTTATCGAATATACCCATGCCTTATCAGGTCTTCTCTTGATCTGACGGGGAATGTGTAACCGTCACGGAGCAGGAACAAGTTGTCTGAAACCTGAATGATCGCTTCGTACAAATGGTCAGATACGATGATCCCTTTATTTGCTTTCTCCTCCCGGATCAGCGACTGCATCTTCTCGACATGAATAGGGGCGATGTTGGAGAAAGGTTCGTCCAGGATGCAGAAATCAGAGGGTGATTTGATGATGATGAACATTTCAGCGACACGAGCCTCGCCACCCGATAATTCCCGAAACTGTTTCTTCTGAAAGGTATGGAACTTGGGATCAAACGACACCAAGCCGTCATATTCAACATCATACAGTCTGAAGGCTTCGTCCAAGGTCATCCTCGGCGGCATGAAGAGATTCTGCGGAAGGTACTTGACCCTGTCGCCGATATGCCCATAGTCAGTACTTTGCTCATCGTTGAACCTCACGAAGATGTTCTGTGGCTTTATGCCTCCCATAATACATTTGAACAGGCACGATTTTCCCGTACCGTTCCTCCCCAGGACACCCGTCACCTTGCCGCGTTCCGATGTGACGAAAGCGCTTTGAAGCACCGTTAGTTTTCCGAATTCAAGGTGCACGCTGTCAACAAGCATTCTATTTATCCTATCTGATGACATTGCCAACACATATTGAAAAGGTTAATAGCGCGACGAAGACCACGAAGTCAACAACAAACGGAATAGAATAATATTCAGTTCTGCTGATCCCCAGATTCAGATAGAAATAGATGGTCTGCCCTCTCTGGAAGGACTTGAACAAATACCAGATGACAGGGATAAACAGCAGCTTCAGCAGAACGAATGTGGGAGTCAAGGTAGGATCAAAGACGCACAGTCCGGCAGCGGTGAATGAATATGCCGCTGACACTAGGTACACCGCTTTGGCATACCGGGCCGACAACTTGATTTTCCGGAAGATATTCATAGATCCATCAATAAAGTTACGCATAGGCATCAAAACGACCGTCGTCGTCCGGATAGTCATCTTCATCAGAATCCACATCCTCGTCATCAGCATCAAAGGCAGGAATATGGACTTTCTCCATTTCAGACGCGTATTTTGTGAGACATCCTTCTGTGTAAGCAGCGACGGCATCCGACTGTCCTTGGGCATACGCCTTCTGAAGATTCTCAAAAGCGCGGTCTCCCCCCTCCTCCATCTGACGGATTCTGTCAATCGTCGGCCCGTCCAACTTTAACAATTTGTAACGAATCTGGAAATCTTCTTTATTCATAGTCAATCGAAAACTACTCTTGGGTTAATCTCGGCCGGCGTTCGCCATTCAGTTCCTCATTCCGCAAGCAAGGTTTTCTTCTTGCTCCACTTAAACGATTACGTTTTCAAATGCCGCCGCCCATTCTATCGGATCCACTTTCGACTACTTTCTGCCATTCATTATCAATCATCTGTAAATTTAAGAATTTTCGGGGAATAACCTATAATTTGTTTTTGGGGCTCACCTGCAAATATCCTATCTTACCAAAGTCCGTGAACTCCTTGAATCTCATCCTGATGCTGCGACATTCGCCGCACAACTTAAAGCCGCATATCCGACCCTGCCTGGCGCAGAAGGTGTAGATGCTCTTGCACAGGCACTTTGCAAATAGTATTTTGAAATACTATTGTCGGTCGTTTCTCTTCAGAGCCGCCCATTTGTTACAGTGATCCCTTCAGCACTCGGATTATTACCCGAGGCGTTGTGATCACTTGCGCTGAATATGGAGCTGTCGCTTAAATCCTACCAAGGTTGCCTCGTGCGCAGACCGAACCCTCCTGCTCACGAGACAACCTTAGCCAGCTATCCCGTGAGCAAACCGCGCCCTCCTGCTCACGAGACAACCTCGGCAGTAGATCTCGTGCGCAGACCGAACCCTCCTGCTCACGAGACAACCTTAGCCAGCTATCCCGTGAGCAATTGGGGCTATCCTTGCTCACTGGAGAACATGGCTGGTCAGCTTTTTTCGGGACGCGCCCTCACATTGGGAGGGAATATGGTCACCGAACCGCGGAGTCGTTCCTCTTGAAGCACTGAATTAAAGGCATCGGCGAGAGACCGTGAAGCGTCTTTGAGGTGTTCTATCATCTCGTCACGGTTCGTACTGAGAGCCAGATCCGCTATCGCCAATGAGCGTATCATCGCGAGGACAGACTGCTCGTTTCCTCCCCACAGCGTCGTTGACATCGACAGCATAGCGCTCTGGATGATGTCCATCGACACCATCGGATCTTTCCATACATTGATGTCTGTGTTGAACTTCAACTGGCCGCATCCATCCTGCAGCACTTCCAAAATTCTTTTCATAATTACTTAATGTTTAGTTGTTTGACATATAATCCCAGGCTCCTGCCCAAGACTTGATCTTTCATATTCTTATCCTTCGTAAGTTGGCATACGCTTCCCGTAAAAACGCATAATCTCCCGTCCGCGGACCATCGCTCACCTTCGCACACCATCGTTCGCCGTCCGCCCACAATCGCAGACTGTCGCATACCGTCGCAGACCATCGCTCTACGTCGAAGACCACCGCCCACCACCGCCCACCACCGCGGACGGTCGCTTACCATCTTCCACTCTCCCGTTACCACCCTTTTTATCGTCCGCGAGAAAAAGGAACCCTCAAACGCTGGATCAGAGTCCTGTCACTGCGGCGCATGCGCACCAAGAGGAAACAACGAGTCCACTTCATATTGCGACAACCCAAGAACACGCCGGATCTGGCCATTGAAGGAGCGGTAGTCATAGCGGAGTCGTTTCGCCAAATCGATTTTCTGAGCTTGGCTCAACTCCTTGAGGCTGCTGACACCATAGGCTGACTTGACATATTTCCATAGTTGCGTAAACAACTCAGTGTCAGTTAGGAATTCCCCGTCATCCAAGTCTTTCGCAATCTCTTCATAGGCTTCGACATCCTTGCTGACCATCCAGAAATAATGATGTGCGTCGCGGAACATCGCCATTCCGAGTCTTATGTCGCAGTACGAAGGCGGTGCGATGTGTCCATTGATCACAAGATAGTCTCCCGGGAGATGCGGATTTCGCCCCTTGAACATTCTTCGGGCCGCTCTATCTTTCAGATCAGACAGCCTTGCATCGGGCAAAAACCGGCAGAAATAGTACGGTCCGGTACCCCACGGGTAAGAGAACGGGGTGCATTCCGGAGTCACAACGTATCCGTTGCGATTGACATAGACAATGGTGTTTCTCAATGCCTTGAGATCCGGAACAGGCTTGAGGCTCATCTGGAATCGAGCAGACTCATACCTTGTGGCCATGTACCTGCTTAACCGTTTGCGGAACAGCTCGAAAAAAAGCCTTGTCCCAACTTCGGATCCACATATGACAATGTGCAGATGGTTGCTCATAACCTCAAAGGCCACGACAGCCAATCCCGGCACTTCCGCCAGACATCTCGCCATCAGATTCATCACGTAACGATAGTCGTCATCGTCTCTGAACAGCAGTTCCGTCAAGTTCCCCGGAGTGTAAAGATGCCACCAATCTCCATGACCAAGAAAGGAGACTGCGCACTTCTTCTCAGCGTCCGCATAAGGAAGTCGTTTCATAATCTAAGCAGTTTGCTTCGTGCGAGTTATAGCACTGTCTACGCACGAATGGTTATTTATCCACTCTCACGTTCCCTCCAGTGTCCCAGATCACGTGAGAGACCTTTTCCATAAGCCGCAAGTCACTCATTCCCCACCTTATACAAAAAAGCGAGCCAGGTGCGATATAACCCAACTCGCTTTGCGGATTCCATGCTCCGCGGCATTCAGTCTTCCGATAGCGTCCACAAGCAAAAGCCCTGCATAAATCACATCCGTGACAGCAAAAGTGCCGAACTCTGCGTGAACATCTATCTTGAGTACGTCGGCAGGGCGTTCAACTCCCGACGGTCGTACCACAATAGCAAAGATATGAATATAATCTGATAATCCAACCGTCATCCAAAGAAAAAACACCATTCATTCTTTATGAATATGTCCCCGTAGGCTCTGCCATGTCTCCAACCCTATTCCTCGCCATCAGTTATCGATCATTCTCCTCACAACGTACTTCCTAACACCTTCTTCGTGAGCAGGAAGACCTGTTCTGCGCACGGGAGGGCCAGCCAAGGCTGTCTCGGGAGCAGGAAGGCCTTGTTCGCTCACGGGAGGGTCAGCCAAGGCTGCCTCGTGAGCAGGAAGGCCTTGTTCTGCTCACGGGAGGGTCTGTCGAGGCTGCCTCGTGAGCAGGAAGGCCTGTTCTGCTCACGGGAGGGTCTGTCGAGGCTATCTCGGGAGCAGGAAGGACTGTCCTGCTCACGGGAGGGCCAGCCAAGGCTGTCTCATGAGCGAAAAGGCCCGGTTCGCTCACGGGAGGACTGGCCAAGGCTGTCTCGGGAGCAGGAAGGCCTGTTCTGCGCACGGGAGGGTCAGCCAAGGCTGTCTCGTGAGCAGGAAGGCCTGGTTTGCTCACGGGAGGGTCTGTCGAGGTTGTCTCGGGAGCAGGAAGGCCTTGTTCGCTCACGGGATGGCCGGCCAAGGTTGCCGCGGGAGCGAAGATCGGATTTCCGCGCACGAAAGTTTCGGATTCCGGGGCTTTTGTTGTAAATTGCGGACGAAAGCATTAAGAAAAACACTATCTTCGCATCAATGAGAATCATCGGAAATATTCTTTGGCTCATCTTGGGCGGGCTGCTGGTCAGTCTGGGTTACATCATCGCCGGACTTCTGTACTGCGTGACCATCATCGGGATTCCGTTCGGCTACCAGTTGTGGAAGTTCGGAGTGTTCTCGCTATGGCCATTCGGAACCGAGGTTGTGGACGGAAACAACGCCGGAGGCTGCCTCAGCATATTCATGAATGTGCTTTGGATCCTGCTGGGGTGGTGGGAGATCGCCGCGACGCACCTCGTCTTCGGTCTTATCTGCTGCATCACCATCATCGGCATCCCTTTCGGTCTCCAGCACTTCAAGATGGCTCTCCTCTCGCTCACCCCATTCGGCAAGACCTTCAGAAAAGGATAGTCGCCCTCCGGGTCAGCGGGATTCCGCGCGGGTTGAACGGCCTCTTCCTCCGGCAAAACCTAAAAAAGGTTAGCCACCCAAGGTCAGCGGGATTCCGCGCAGGTTGAACGGCCACGTCCTTCGGCAAAACCTAAAAAAATGGTTAGCCACCCAAGGTCAGCGGGATTCCGCGCGGGTTGAACGGCCACTTCCTCCGGCAAGTCCTTCAGAAAGAGGCAGATTGCATTCGGCGGAACCGGCTTCAGCGCTTAAGAGCTGCTCGCCAAAGTTGCCCGACCATAACAATCCGGCCATGATATACCATAATAATCCGGCCATGATAGAGAGAGATTTGCCGTCACTGGAATTGGCGGAGAGAATCAAATGACACAATGACTTTTAGTAAGCATCAAGGATTACCAAATAAGCGAATATGTACACACTTTACTCATTGACTTCGGAGCTGCACAGCGAGACGGTGGCGGAGCCGGCGGACGAAAGATTCATTCAGGACATTGAGGAGGCGCTCGGCGAGGCGTTTGAGTTCGGTCGCACCGACTTTTCCGAATATTCCAGGACACGGAACAACATCATCTACGTCAGGACCGGAGGGACGGAGGGAATATTCAAAAGCATCTTCTGCAAGGAAGGGTCTCTGAATATTCCTGACGGCATGCCAGTCAGGCTGCTTACCAGCGGGAAGAGCAACTCCCTCGCCGCGTCGATGGAGATCCTATCGTTCCTGAACCGGGCCGGATGGCCGGGAGAGATCCTTCACGGAAGCGCGGAGGAGATCGCCCTCAGGCTCCGAGGCGGCTTCACGAAGGGCGGGAAAAACCATGTGAAGGAATATGACATGGGCCGCATTCTGGAAGGTTACAAGGTGGGAGTTATCGGGAAGCCTTCCGACTGGCTGATTTCCAGCGACGTAGACTACGCCGTGGCCAAGGAGAGGCTCGGCGTCGAGATTGTTGACATCGACATCAACGAACTGGTGGGGCTGGCCGAAGAGCCTGACCGCAAATGGCTGGAAGGGCTGAAACTCAACCCGCCTAACAAGCCGAAGTTCGGGAAGAGCATCTCAGGAAAAGACTTCAGTGGCTCAATGGACATCTACTGCGCCATGAAGACGCTGGTGGAGAGGTACGGGCTGGCCGGGGTGTCACTCCGCTGCTTCGACCTGCTGACAGCCCTCGGCAACACCGGCTGCATGGCTCTGGCAATCCTGAACAGCCAGGGGGTCGTGGCCACGTGCGAGGGAGACATACCCACGCTCCTGTCAATGTGCATCGCCCACCAGAAGTTCGGAATCTCCGGCTTCCAAGCGAACCTTTCACGCATCGACGGCGACAAGATGCTGTTCGCCCACTGCACCGTTCCTCTGAACATGGTGGAGGAATATTCCTACGACACCCACTTCGAGTCGGGAATCGGCGTGGCGGTCCATGGAGTGCTGCCCGCCGGAGCCGCAAGGATATTCAAACTCTCTCCGGATTGCTCGGAAATGTTCCTTGAAGATGTGGAAATTCTTGAAAACCAGTACAATGATTGCCTTTGCAGGACGCAGATACTGGTGGACGCGCCAGGACTCGCGGACTACTTTCTCCGCTCCCCCATCGGGAACCACCACGTAATCATTCCCGAGCGGCGGCAATAGCTACGGCACCGCATCGGCTACTGAGCATCGATCACTGAGCCTGTAGAGCGACTTCATCCGCCAGCCACCGGCCTACGAAGCGGTCTTCCGCAACGCCCTGACCGTCTGGGATTCGTAGGAGGAGTTGGCTGACTTAAAGGCACCATCTACGAAGCGGTCTTCCGCAACGCCCTGACCGTCTGGAGCAACACGCTGAGAATCACCAGGGAAATGCCCATGTAGAAGGAGGCGTTCAGCTCGCGGGCCTCTCCGAAGGCGAGGAAGGCGATTATGACGGTGTAGCAGGGTTCAAGATTGTAGGTAAGGTTGACGGTGAACGCAGACAGTTTCCTCAACACGATGATCTGCAGGAGGTAAAGACCGACCGTGCAGAACAGCACCAGACACAGCATCCACCACAGGTTCGCACCTGTCGGGTAGACCATCACCGGCTGCGTCGGAGGATAGATCAGAAGGTAGACAGGGATGATCACGGTGACACCCGCTTGATAACTACTGGTTTACAGGTCATAGTGCAGACTTTAATGTGCACCGACGCAATCTGGCTGTGTAGTCAACTCGTATATAATTACCTTTCTTTTTATGCTGGCGTGAAAGAATGTTAATCTAAAAGAGAAAGCACAATGGCATTGTTGGGCAGGGCAGTTTGTTGCTTGGCCCAATGTGGTATGTGGCTTCTCGTTTTCTTGCGGAGAGTGTCACTGTCCGACCGACACACTCTCGATCCTTATCTTGAAAGTCCCGGACGGAGCCTGGACATCCACGATCTCGCCCTCTTTCCGTCCCATCAGCGCCGCACCAATCGGGGACTTGCAGGAAATCTTGCCTTCTTCAAGGTTCATCTCGTGCGGGCTCACAATGGTATATGTCATTCTGGCATTGGAGGCCATATTCGTGAACTCCACCTTGCTGAGCAATGAAATCTGATCTTTCGGCAATGCCGAAGTGTCGATGATCCTTGAATATTGCAGGACTTTCTGCAGGAAACGTATCCTGCTGATGGCCTTGGCCTGAGCCCTTCTCGCCGAGCGATATTCAGCGTTCTCGCTCAGATCCCCCTGCGCGCGTGCGTCCGACAGATCGTCCTTGATCCGAGGATATTCAACATCAATAAGATGATTAAGTTCCGCGACAATCTGGTCGTAGCGTTCCTTAGACAGATATTCCATATACCATTGTTTGATAAGTCAGGGCAAATGTACGAAAAACTATCCTTTTTAGCTCCCCGCTCAACTTTTTTTGTTTGTCCGGCGGAGCACCCTTCCTACCGGACAAACGAACTCAATCCGGCATTTTCTCCGGGGAAAGCCCTTTTTTTCCGGACAAACGAATTCAATCCCATGCTTCCTCCGGTGAAAGGCCATTCCACCGGACAAAACATAAGAGAGGGTGAGGCATATTAAAAGGTAATTATATACGAGTTGACTACTCTTACACATTACGTCTGTTCCCATTGAAGTTTGATCGCATTTCGGTGTCCCAAGTATAACCATTCTCCCCCGAACTTAGCTTTTCCTAAAGATTTTTCTGGAACTCACTCACCCACGCATGCTTACATTCCTTATACATTTTCTGAATCCTCTCATCCCGCCAACTGTACTTTACGGCAGTTATCAAATTTTCAAAATTCATTTCGTTCATTATCTTTTGTTTACAATTGCGTCAAAAATGTCCCTTAACTAAACAAGGGAACTACATCATCATATTCCTTTGAATTAACTTGACGTCAGAATATCTTGTACATAGACTGGTTGCTGGACAAAAGGTACTGGAGCCGGTCGTCACGGTCGTTATAGTCATCGCTGACGGGGAAACGATTCCGGAAGTCGGACGTGATCTCGTCAAGACGAAAATCCTCCGGCGGATCCACGGTAACGTCCAACACGCGGATTTCGGCCGAGTTCTGCAATGAATATACAAGGAGCTCGCCCTCCCCAGGTCTCATTCCGAACATATACCAGCAGGAATTGTACGACAGGGCGAACGGAATGAACTCGAACTCAAGGATCTCTGGCCGGACCTCCACGGGGTACTGAATATTTTCCTCCTTGATAGTCACAAACTTTTGATATAGGTGTTTGTGTCTGACGAATATCACCCTGTTCAGGGATATGGCTCTCGCCACCACCCTCGCATATTCATTGTTGTAGCTGCCGCTGATGAACACCCGGTCCTTCGGGAAGCGGTCGTCGGTCAGCATATTCCCCATCAGGAAAGCGTTGATGCAGGTCAGACGGAGCCAGTCGTCAGGGCGCGTTCCCTCTCTCGCCGAACGAATCGATGATCGCCATAAGCCGGATCCTGTCCTTTATCTTTTCAGCCAACATAGTGTATTGATTTTTCTCCGGCAAAGTTAACGCATAATATCTGACGAAACACGGCAGATAGATTTTTTTGTGTGTCAAGTTTTGTCTTACAGCAAGGCCTATCTTTGCAGAAAGATTGTTTCCGAAATCAAGTGCGAAGCAGCCGTCAGGTCAATCTGAGACGGGGTTTCGGAGAAACCTTCATCCCTAATAACTTCGTCAGGTGAAACGCCATTCTGTCGGATAATTGCCTTTGATTCCTCCCTTTGTCCTGCAAAACGGCCTTTTCTCGGACAAAATCTCAGCCTCCTGTTTTCCGGGCATCGCCGAAAGCGGATCTCACTTTTCCGCCGTCAGAGGGAAAAGCGAATCGATCTCGTACTGTGACAGCCCGAGCACCCTGCGTATCTGGCCGTTCGAGGAACGGAAGTCGTAGCGGAGTTTCCGGGCGATGTCAAATCTTTGAGGCTTGGTCAAGTCTTTAATGGAGGCACCTCCGTAGTCGGACCGAACCAGAACGCTCAAACGGGCAAACAGTTCCGTATCCGTCAAAAACTCACCATCTTCAAGTCCGACAGCCAACTCTGCATACGCCTCCACGTTCTTGCCGACCATAGCGAAGTAATGGTGCGCGTCCTTGAACATCGACATACCGAACTTGATGGCGCAGTAGTTCCATGGAGCAACATAACCGTTGGTAACCTCCCACTCACCCGGAAGCAGCGGAGTGCGGCATCTGAACATTCTTCTCCTCTCGTCCACAAATATCCGAGCCAACGTCTTACCCTTAGGCCAGTCCAGAAAATAATACCGCCCGGTCCCCCAAGGATAGCTGAACGGAGTATGGCAAGAATCAGCCACATAACCGTTCCTGTTGGTATAGACAATATTGTTGCGCAATGCCCCCAAGTCACCGATAGGCTTGAGGGCTATCTGAAGTCCTTTCATCAGCGGGAATGACCTCGCCAGCCTCTTCCGGACAAAGCCCCAGAACGCCAAAACAGCCTTCTCATCAGCGGAAACCACAAAATGAAAATGGTTGTTCATCACCTCGAACGCGATTATCCGAACCTCCGGGAAAAGCGCCGCTGCCTGCGCCACCACATTCATCACAAACACAAGATCCTCCTCCCGCGCAAAAAGCAACGGCGTCTCCTTCCCCGAAGTATATGCGTGCCAATACGGTCCGCCATCCCGAAATGTCGCCTCGCAACACCTCTCCCTTTCTTTGAATATCCCCATAACCTTAATCGAATATCATTTCGTCCACCCAAAGCCCGTTTCCCCGGAGGAAACGCTGCCCGGATCCAGTTTGTCCGGTCAAACGCCAATCCACCGGACAAGTTTAGATTTTCTGTAACTTTGTCCGGACAAACAGTGCTCTCCCCACAGAACAACAAAAAAAAGCGAGTCAGGTGCGATATAACCTAACTCGCTTTGCGGGCTCTTGGCGCCGCGGCTATCAATCTTGTAAAGTCTTGCCTGGAATCGTCGCTTATGTCTTGAAATATTCTTCCTCCTTAAAAATAAGGAATATCGAACATTTGGACTTTAAGCGAACTTCACCAAGCGTAACTTATTAAAAATCAATCAATATTCCTCTTCATTGAAGTAAAGGACAAAACCCTCTACAGGCCATTCAGAGGCCGTTTTTGAGAATTCCGAAAGATTTTAAGGCAGATTTCAATGTTCTTATATGCCATCAGATACCAGTCGTGGTTTCTTCCTAAAATCCGCTGTAAATGTCTTCGCTTCTTTGTCGCAAAAATACAAAAACCTATGGAAAAACCAATACTTTTGGTGGCATTTGATACGCTAGGCAGATTTTTTTAGTAATTATAATTTTTCTAAAAACGCTCTTTTTGGGGAAAACTGAAGATACCATCATATTCCAACATATTCCAGCCAGAGATATCGTTTCGCACTCAAATTATTGATTTGGAAAACGAAGACAAAAAATCTGCCTGATTGACTGCGCATTTTCTCTACTTTTGCATCAGGTTGCATTGAATTAGACGATACGAGGCAAGGGTTCATGGCTTTGAATTATTATCACTTGCTATCGGCATTCGCTCGCGTACGTAGAGGTCTAGTGGTTTATCATCCAAGAACCTGAGATGTTTCTTCTCTTCTGGCTCCTCCACAAAGGAAAAACCGCACTTGCGCGCGACACCCAGTGACGGCAAATTGTCAGGAAGAATCTCTAGTGTAATGCGTTTGATGTACTCATTTTGGAACAAATGATTACAGACGGCATTTACTGCCTCTGACATGTAGCCTCGTCTTCGATACTCTTTGGACATGGCATAGCCCAGTTCGCGGACATCAATCTTGCCTGTGATTGGTGACAACTTGATTTGCACATAGCCGATTACATCGTCAGATTCTTTCCGGAATACTCCGTACAGCAACGTGTCAATTCCCTGGTTGTTGAATTCTATAAATTCTATCGTTTCATCGAGATCGTAAATATAATCATCTGACCACCATGCGGTTTCACTATCTCCGACAGTGCTGAGCAATGCTCTTGCGTCATTTTCTTTCATTGCTTTGAGTATGAGACGCTCTGTCTCTATTTGTTCTATGTGGCTGTTCTTATGGTGAACTCTTTTATGCATGTCTGAAGTATATTGATGTTAATGCTATCGGTTACAGTTAATAATCTAAAAGTGATTGGCTTTCTGCCAATTTAGATGATTTCTGTAAGAATACCAAGCTCAAGAGCCTCTTCAGCTGTGATGAACCAGTCCTGCTTCTGCAAGATAACCTGGTTGAGTCGCTCTTCCGTGACTCTGGTTTTTGATTTGATTATATTGAAAAGCATGTCGTTTATACGGCTCGCTTCCGCATATGTTTCTTCAATGTCACGTAGGGTACCGAACGCGATGCCGGATACTTGATGAACCATGAATGTGGTATTGCGGTAGCCCTTCCGAACCTTAGCGCCAAGGCTTACGATGATGCCCATGGACATTATCTTTCCCGTACAGTAGACCTCGACTGGAGTCTGTGACGCTTCGATCACATCATATAAAGCAAGTCCATCATAACAAGATCCACCATTAGTGGACAGGTATAGCTCTATCGGCGTCAATGCAACCGTCATTGGTGACAGGTTGTTGTCAAGAGCCCATTTTGCGCATTGTTGCGCGTAGGCTCGGTCGGTGAGGTTGATTTTCACAATCTCCTTGATGGCCGGCTCCACACTGGAACCTTTGATTTCGCCAAAGAAAGTAATCACTTTCTCTTTCGGCTCAAGTTGTTTTATTTCCATAGCATTCTTCATTCTTGACAGCAAAGGTAAACCGCAGTTCGGCAAAAATATGGCAGAAGTTAAATGTTTCAACTATGCCATAATTTTGCCGAAGATGTCATTATATTTGTACCTTGTTATGGCAAAAAATTATTTCAAATCATATGTCTGGCTGCTGGATACCATCCAGAGCCGCGGACCTCTTACCTTGAATCAAATCAAGGAACTATGGTCGCGTAGTTCCATCAATGAAGATAAAAAAGGACTGGCCACACGCACCTTCTCAAACCACATCACAGCCATTGCCGATATCTTCGGCATTGACATCGTCTGTGACCGTCGAGATAACACTTACAGTATCGACAACGATGGAGAACTTGGTGGGAGTGGCTTGCAAAACTGGATGATGGAGGCGCTCTGCCTGAATAATCTGGCGAATGAAAGTGCAGGGTTGCGTAAACGCATATTATTCGAAAATGGACCTTCATGTCATAGATTTCTGACAGAGATCATTCGAGCTGTTCGTGATGAACGGATGTTGGAAGTCAACTACAAGAGCTTTTCGATGGATGCGCCCCGGGACTTTCTACTGGAACCTTTTTGCCTGAAGGAATATAAGAGCCGCTGGTATCTTTTCGCACGAGACCATAATGATAAATACAAGGAACCCCACTCGTTCGCATTGGACCGGATGAACTCGGTTGTCGTGAGCGAAAAGTCTTTCATTGTACCAAAGACGTTTGACATGCAAGACTTTTTCGGAGCCCGCTATGGAGTCTTGCATTATGAAGGTGAGGAACCTGAATGTGTCAAGTTGAAAGTGTGCGCCCGCCAGGCCGAATACTTCCGCACCCTGCCTCTGCATGCCAGCCAGAAGGAGGAAGAGAGGAATGCAGAGTATTCCATCTTCAACTACCACCTCACGCCTAACTATGACTTCATCCACGACATCCTCTATTATGCTGACGATGTGGAAGTGCTGGAACCGGTGAAGTTAAGAGATAGTATTATTCAACTACTGGAACGTACAATCACTAAATACAATTAATAACTATGGCAGAAATAGGACTTGGATATGGGAGCGAATTCCAATTGTTGCGCTTCCTTGGACATCACAGAAATGAGCTGGACAGGCTTATCCTGGAATCTACTGGACAGTCCGGGACGATAAAATGGTTCGATTATCCTTATGATGATGACAAACTTTCTGGAGATGGAGAGTTTGTAGGAATTTCGTGTTTTGAAGGGATGGTTGGATATAAAGACATAAGGGATAAATGGAGATCATTTTGGCCTCAAAGCGGAAAGGCCATGAACTGGGATGGCATCTGCACGATAGGTGACACATGGTATTTCGTTGAAGCGAAAGCACATAGAGACGAATCATTCCAACAGTGCAAAGCATCTCCAGAAAGCAGAATAATTATCAAAAAAGCCTTTTACGAGACTGCTCAATGGCTTCAGGCGGAACCAAATAAGGAATGGATAGACTCAAATTGTTATCAACTGGCTAACAGATTGGCGTTCCTATATTTCTGCAACAAATGCGGGATAAAGGCCAGACTTCTATACATAGGTTTTGTGAATGGCTTCAGGCGTAAAAAAGATGAAATCTGTTCAAGTGAAGGGTGGGAGTCTATATGGAAAGAGGAAATGGATACTCTCGGGTTGGATATTGAGCGGATGAAAACAAAGCACATCTTTTTTATCCATCCGAATTGTGAGAGTCATTCATGTTGATTGTCTCTCCAGTTTCGCATGGCGGTCTAATGTATATTCTGGGAGATAGATTGACAAATGCATCGTTGAGAAAGCGTTTCGGAGTAAAAGATTTACTGACAGGGAGCATATCAAGACTTATCAAACCGCTTGATCCGGATACCATACCACGGTATATGAAGGACATCCCGATGTGGGCATAATTTAACTTGCCGGTAACTTGATTTTTGAGGAGTCGAAAAGCGCAAAACATCAATTGAGGGCTCTATAAGGCAGTTTGCCAACTTGATTTTAACTTGCTACAATAAAGAATGGTCTTTATTAATTTAGGCAGAGTTTAAGGTCGATTTTCATTCTACTATATGCCCTCAGAAGCTTGTATGTCAATCGAATAGGAAGAAAAATCGAGTAGGAGGAAAACTATTCATTTTCCTCCTACTCGATTTATGTTAGATTTCGTGTTGTTCACAACTTAGTCCGTCGTAGAGCGCGAACCCATTTTTGAATTTTCGCCACATTTCATCTCTCATCCTTCGTGGCTCCAATAAAATAAGTTGATCTCCGTAGGATGCAAGCTTGCTATAAAGCTCGTAATTGGGGCGACATTCTATTGAGAAGAATGTCCAGTCCTTCAAAGTAGGGTATTTTTTCCTGAACATTGTTTGGGACTCGCCATCAAGCTCTATCTGCGTACCATGCAGGTATTTTGTTTGAATATACGGCAGCGACTTTTTGCTGACAGCAAAATAAATGTCTTCGACTTCCTCTTCTTGGAGAAGAGTAACGCCGACTATCTCGTCGAATCTTGCCTTCAGGTCCAGCGGAGTCTCAAGATATGGTTCATCATCCATGTACTTAAACTCTTTAGATATTCTATCCAAAGGAAATGTGGCGATGAACTCTGCTCTATAGGGATAAATCTCGTCACCGAGCGGAGTACAAAGCAAGAACCATCTGTCGTTGAACTGCTTAAGCTGATACGGATATACCGTATATTCCCTTGGCTCCTTGCCGAAAATAGAATACGTAATACGAATGACTTTCTTCTTTGAAATCGCAGAAAACAAGCGCCCCAGAAGACCTTCTGGAATCTGAAGTTCTTCATTTGAACTGAAGGAGATATAGGGTTGCTGGCCAGGACGCTCCTTGAAATCGAGTTTCTTTTTAAGCAGATCCAACCAAGTAAAATTATCTAATCCTTCAAACTGCCCTAAACTCTTGATAGCTTCCCGTAGAATTTCTTCTTCATCTGATGTGAGCTCTTGATAGAACAATGGTTCGGATTGATCGGCATACTTAACTGCCCCACGCCTTCCGGCGTTACGAACGAGTTCTTTACCAAACTCTTCTTTAAGGGATTTGATGTCTTTCTGTATCATTCTGAGAGTGACTGCAGAGTCGCACCGCCAACTCACTTCCTTAAGAATCTCCTTAGTGGTATAATTTCTATTCGGGTCAGCCAGCATTCTATCAATAATGCGGTAGCGGGCCATTGCGTCTTTGTTTACTGGCATATTGCGTTATTTTATACTGCAAAGATACAACTCTTAAACGAAACCATTGTTCGTTTAAGTAAAATTATTGTGTTATTTCTTCCATCACTTTCCAACAGTGACGGATTGATGAACATATCGTACGTCTGATGGATACAATTAAAAAACTGATATTACCGTTGATGGAGTCCATGCGACGAACGATTTCGCAAAGAACAACATTATCAGGAGCATAACACAGGCAACTCCCAGAACAATTGCTAACGTCAGCATAGCCCCTAGTGCTTGATGATAAGTTTGTTGTTCTGGTTGTCGATGGTGATGATGCCCAAGCGTTCCATGACACTCTGACCAAGCAGCAGTGGAGCTTTCTGACTCTCTACCACCGAGGCGTTAACATTGTGAAGAACTGCATCGCCAATCTTCACTTCGCGGAGCGTAATTGTTGTCCCTTCACTGATCTGTCCGTTCGCAATTTGATAGTATTTCTTGCCCTTGATATCCTTCTCGGACAGATAGCCGTTCTTGAACATGAAGTTGGCTTCTACGGAGGAAATTGTCACGTCTGACGCACCTGTGTCAAAGATCATCTGAAGCGCAAGGCCGTTGATGTTACAGGGAATCTCGAATGTGCCTCCGGGATTACGCTTCACCATGATTTCCGTCACCATCTCCTCCTTCTGTGGCATGGAGACCTTAAACTCATTAAGATATACTGCGTGCTTGGTCTCATATTCCTCCATCAGTGCTTTGAACTCAGCCAGGTCACGGACTGCGTCCATATCATCATCCAGACGAATATGAGAAAAACTGCGGTATCCTTTCTCAAAGGACATACGGAGCGCAGCGATAGATTCTTCTAAACGGCCCATTCTGGAGTATAGGCAAGCGCGATCATAATAGTGACCGGCATCCTCGGGATCGGATGCAATAATCTTGTCCATCCACTCTTCAGCCTCCTTGTCACGGCCAAGGAAATGCAGCGCGTACTGGCGGCAACTTCCGCTTTCGGCAACAGTATCCTTCCGGATTACGGCCTCGAAGTCGGCAAAGGCTTCTGCCTTGTTCCCGTTCAGGAGCAACAACTCACCACGCATCAGATAGAGGTAAGGATAATCTTCAGTCATCTCAAGACCAAGGTTGTAGTCCTCCAGCGCCTTCCCGCGGTCTCCCTTCATCTCGTAGCACCAACCGCGCTTATAGTACGCATAACCGGCTTTAGGAGATTCTTCAATAGCAGCTGAAAAGTCAGCAATGGCAGAGTCAATGTTTCCGGCAAGACGGTAGTAATCCCCCCTGCGGCACAGATTATCCCAGCTTGCCTCTTTCTCCATTGCCTTCGAGATGTCTGCAACTGCCTGTTCATTAAGCCCCAGTTTGCTATAGCAATCGCTGCGACAAATATTAATCAGATCGTAGTGACCGAATTCAACCTCCAGTTCATCGTAAGTTTTGATTGCCTCCGCATACTTATGGGATTCTTCATAGAACTGACAAAGGAAAGCTTTCCAGAGGAATGGATTCTCACTCTCCTTTATGCGGGACTTGATACAGGCTTCAGCGTAATTAGGGCGCTTTACAAGTACTTCAAGTATTGCACTGACGCTCGCTTCATCATTTTTGTCATACCATTCAAGGCCGGCATCAACTGCTTGGGAGATGTCGCCCAGTTTGTCGTATGCCTGCATCTTGAAACGGTAGATTTCTGCATAGTCCGCGTCATATTTCTGGCACTTGTCCAACATTTCAAGGGCATCTGAATATTCTTCCCTCTCCATCATATTGCGAGCAAGCCCCACCATTGCACCTTGGTCTGCTTCGTTTTCCTTTATCATATTGCGGTAGATGACATCAGAGGCAGCATAGTCTTCCTCATAATGCAAGGCCTGAGCATAGTCAAATGCAATACTCTGAAGATTGTCCTTATTGTCTTTTCGGGCAAGTTCATACGCTGTCTTTAGAGCGAGGACCGTATTGTCCATATCATACATATCCTGATAGATGTACCCCTTCCACCAGTAGAGGGCAGAATTAGGGCATTCTGTCTTCCTCGGTTTATTGACTTTTAATGCGTGATTAATATCTTGGAGGGCCTGGCCGTATTCTCCCTTTCGGCGAAGAATACGAGCGCGGAGAACCAACGCATAGACATTGTCCGGCGTCTCACGAAGCTGTTTGTTAACGATGTCGAGGGCTTTGGCTTCGTCGTTCTCCTCGTTTAGGACCTCATATGCTTTCTTGAGATTGTAATCATTTTCGGTGTTGTTTTTCTGGGCATACACGTTGCATCCAACAAAGGAAAGAATAATGATGGAAAGAAGTGTGAAGATTCTCTTCATAAGCGTGAAAGATTAATGGTTGAATAATTGTTCCAATGTTAAGATTGGAAAGTTTCTGAGACATATCCAAGGTTTCATATATAAAGAGATGTCATTTTTTGAACACTTATTGACCACGGCTCGCAGCCCACGCCATCTTTGTCCTCGACAAGATTTACTAAAACCCTCAGATCAGACAAATAAGCAAGCAATTTTTTTTGCGAAAGTATCATCCTATTACTAACTGAAATTCCGTCTGCTTACAGTCTATGCTTCAATGCTGTCCGCAACTATCAGAGATGCATCTGACACTCTAGTACGACACTCCTGGAGGTTGTCTCTAAATGAGGATCGAAGGACTATTTCCTCAGCAAGTTTTGCGATGAGTTCACTCGTATTAGACTCCTCTTCTTTCATCTCCACATATTCCTTATGGCTCTTGCCGTACTGGATTTCATAGTATCTGCGATGGAACCGTTTCTCCTCTTCCTTACGATTCTCGTAAAGTTCATTGATCTTTATTTCATGAGGCTCAAGTTTATTCTTGAGGTCTGCCAGCTTTACCTCTAAATGTGCCTTCTCCTCCTGCTGAAGGGCAACCTTTACAGTTATCTTCTTTACCATCTCATCGAGTTCGGGAATAATAGCTACCGCCATTTCCTTAATTTCAGCGATGTAAGCCTCAATCTCCGGGAGAGTTGCTGAAAGTGCGGATAAATTCCCTAGAAAATCGAGGGCGCCGGTTAACTTCTCGGAACGAATTGCCATAGTCATTTCCTCGGGAAATACGCCATAGCGACGTTTTTCATTGCTGTACATGTTTCGGACAGTAAAATAGTCGCAGTCTGCCTTCTCCCCAGTTTTGTTTAAAATGTCTTGGATATAGTCATCGGGATTCTCCAGGACACCGTGAAGTCGGTGAACCATATCCTCGACTTCATTCAGAATCCAGTGGCGAACAAATTCTTCAGCAGACTCTGAAGCCATATTTGCGGCCTTTTCCACGAAACTGAAAGCGAGATTCCAACTATCATGAGCCACGTCATAGAGACGGGTATAACGGAGCAGGTCTCGACGATTGGCATAATAGTATTTTACCATATAGCTATATGGAAGGATATCAATTCCCTTATAACTAAGCCCGAGACGGAAATAGGAAGCTTTGCCATACCCAAAATTTGTTCCGAGTGTAATGATAATCTCATCCGTAACCTGATAAGTGAAATTTGACCACCCCAATGTATCCGTTGAGAACATTCTTAAATCGCCTCGTTCTTTAGCGTGGCTAAGCGTTTGAGAATAATTGAAGGCGCTAATATACCGCTTCGCTACTCGAAGATAGTCGCGTTTTAAACCATCTGTATATTGAGACATTTCTCTATCAAGATAATCATCAAGCTCGGCTTGATATTTTCTAGGGTCAATTTTCTGTAATGTCTGATTTTTCCTCAAAAATTCTTCTCGAAGGCTATCTTTATGAGCTGCGAGCTTTTCATTATACTTGGCAAATGACAGTATTGCCGGATAATATGTAATGTTGATATAAGAGTCCCAATAAGAGTAGGGCGAAACATAATTGATGTCTCTCCTTTGGTTCTCATTGAAGGCGAGGTTCATCTGTGCCTGCATATCCAGAACGGTAGCATTAGCATTTTTTGTCAAACCCTCCAGCTTTGTAACCAGATCGGTAGAAACTGGAATGTCGATGGTCTCAAATGTAGTTTTACCATTGTTTTCACGAATGACGCAGAGGTAATCAATGTTTGCAGTCTTATCAGCCATAATACTCGTTTTATTTATTATCCGGGGTCGTTATTAACCCTTTCCGACTGCAAAGTAAGCCCATTTGAGCGAACTGTATTTTCGCTTAAGGGGATTGGAAGATGCACTTACCTAAAAAAGATTTCGTTATAAAATTATTTTTCGAGAGGACTAGAGGTTGATGGTTGGCAACTCGCCAAAAGTGTAGATGATAAAGTGGATTTAAAGAAAGGACCTTCTTAAGGTCGTTTCAAAGTTTTTTGAAGAAATTTTTGGTTTCTTTTAGAAGCTGTTTTGACTTGTTTGTTTGAAGGTTAAGAGCAAGCTCTTCCCCTGTTGCCAACCTCGGCAACCCGAACAAGTTCGATTGCCCTCGGTTCGGGCGCTGGGTTGAGAGTGAAAAACCTCAGGTTCGACCGCTTCTTCCAAGGAGGATATCGGTGCTGTCTGACTGAAGAAGCGGGAAGAAAAAGAAGATTATTCACCTCAAAGAACATTTCAAACAATTCAAAACAGGCTTCTTAGTTGTTATTTCTCTTCAATGCGACAAGATTTGTCGCTTTTGATTGTTAAATTTGCGGCAAACACTTCTGAATATGTCTAAACAAATCAGGTTGTTAAGTGCGATAGTGAACAAACTAAGTGGCATCAGTGAATATGTCAGCAAAGAGGCTCTGCTGGAGGCCATGTCAGGCGAAATGGTTGAGAATGGCCCCTCTTCTTTGCGGACTCTTCAGCGGAACATCAAGACCATTGAGGAAGTGTTCGGGATCGAGATTCAGAATGTCAGAGGGAAAGGGTATCACATTGTTGGCAGAGACCCCGTTTACACCGATCGGTTCAAGGAACTACTTTCTGAGTTCGAGATTATAAGTACTGTCGGCTCTGACTCCGGGACACGTGACTATATCATTCCGGAGCAGAGGAGGTTGATGTTCAGCGTTGATATTCAGAAAATCCTAAGTTCGATAAAGCAAAGACGGAAGGTGCGCTTTTCATATTCGTTGCAAAGGCTTGGAGGCAAGGAGGCAGAATAACTCGCCGAGCCGTATTTCCTGAAGCAGTCGCAGAACCGCTGGTATCTCGTGGCGATGGTCGAGGGAGTCCTGAAGTGCTTCGAGTTGGGCAGGTTCAAATCCTTCAAGGTTCTTGACGAGGATTTCATCCGTGACGAGAGTGTCCATGCCGGGAATCTTTTCCACGATTGCTTCGGTATTTGGGATGACCCTAAGATGCCTGTTGAAGACATCCGATTGAGGTTCAGTGCCTTGGATGGCCGCTTTATCAAGACCCTCCCTATTCATTCTTCTCAAAAGGTAGCCGTTGAGACCGAGGAATATGTCGAAGTGACTCTCCGCCTGAAGATTACCAACGATTTCGTGATGGCCCTTCTCTCCCGAAGTTCCTCCATCGAAATCCTCGCACCCCAGTCCCTCAAGGACCGGATGAACGCTATCTGGGCGGCAGCGTTGGAACGGAATAAATGATTTATTAATTTATAAATAGTTGTGCTATGTTTACGCCAAGTGAATTTATTGAATGCCTTGGAAAAATTTCCATTGCCAAAAGTGTCAAAGGCCATCTTTATAAGGACTTGAAACTAATAGGGAATCGTATTGATGGTATTAGGTGTGATACTAAAAAACACTTTAAATTGTCCATAGAGGAACTCTATTGTGCATTCGAGAAGGGTGTTAGTACGACAACAGAGATGAGAAATTATATCAAAGGATGGGCATATTCTCCGGCTCTTGCGATCTTGAACGAGGTCTATAAGTTGGAGGCACAGGTGGAGGGGCTTAAAAAAGTCGAAAGATGAGAGGGAATATTCCTGTGGAGTTATTATTGTCTGTATGATCTAATATAACATTATCCTATGAAAGGAAAAGATATATTTACTAAAGAAGAATACGAAGCTATAGTGAGACTTCTCAAAAGTAAAGTAAGGTCTGATAAATCAGGCAAAAAGTCAATTCGTGCGAAAATCCGTAAGTTCGGTTTTCACTGTTCGGATTTCAAAAATAATGCTGGCGATGAGTTTAACGTCAATGATTTCAAACAGTTGGTCAAAAGCGGTAAAATCACTATTATTGTGGGAAATGGTGGTTGTGGTCATATTTCAGAAGGAGATAAATCTTTGTTATCAGAGCGGCGATTCGACAAAACTAATGATCAGAAGATAGAATCAATGAAAAATTGTGCTTGTTTAGAGGCCTATGTTCCTGCTTCGCCTCGTATATTAATTCTTGGCACCATGCCTGGAAAAGAATCGTTGCGTCTTCAGCAGTATTATGCTGATCGTAGCAACCGTTTTTGGAAGATAATCGCTAAGGCAGCAGACAAACCTTTGCCGGAAGATTATTCAAAAAGGCTGAGATTGTTGGATCAGCTTCATATTGCGTTGTGGGATGTCTATGCTTCAGCAGAACGTAAAGGTAGTTTGGACTCTAATATTAAGAATGGTGAACAGAACGATGTACAGTCACTCATCAATTCTAATCCGTCCATAAAGATGGTTTTGTTCAATGGCGGAAAGGCTTACAAGAAGGCTTTGGATTATGGTTGTTTGAATGTGGCGATGCCAAATACTAGTTCGGCAAACACTCATCTTACTCAAGAAGAGCTGTTTTCTATATGGGTTAAGGAAATCAAAGAAAAGTGATGCGCAAAGCCCCCGATGAGACATATTCATTGAAAGAGAAGTTGGCGGTGACGGCGTAGAATTTATCTTCCATTGCGCACCTCCTGAATCTCGGAGTTTATCTCTTCAGGTGACATGTCCTGGATTCCTGCCTCGACAGCTGCTGCTCTCATCTCGAGGAAAGCGACCCAAGCGTCCTTGTTGATCTGTTCTTTGGTTGATACCTTGATCTCAAACGGAATGCGTCTTTCACGTACAACGGTCTTCATGAATACAGTGATTGCTGCTGTGCTGGTGAAACCGAAATCATCGCAGATGCTATCGAAATTTTTCTTGAGAGTATCATCAACTCTCATTGATAATGTTGCCTGTGCCATAGTCGTAGATCTTAATATGTATTGACAAATATAATACGTTGTATTGTAATTTGCAAACAATATACCGAATTAAGTCGAAGTTCGGGGTGGTTTCAAATTAACCCTACATGTTCAACTTGACTCAATAAATGGCCCAATAAAATTGACCGAAAGACAGGAGCTGATTTTGCAAATGTTTGCTGAGGACAAAAGTCTGAGTAGAGAAAGGATATGCGAAAAGACGGGATTATCAGATGGTACAATCAAACGCGAGATTGCATTCCTAAAAAAGTCAGGATATCTGGAACGTATCGGGAGCCTTAAATACTTTCTTTTTAGCAATAGTTCGTTAATTTTATAAGTTTTACGCCGCG
>ULVE01020663.1_pt1 | contig 50343 bp, 38 predicted proteins | sample 1959161 | NCBI WGS metagenome assembly ULVE01 (sample SAMEA4835778, study PRJEB28245) | human gut metagenome | biome: gut microbiome; material: fecal sample | place: Denmark | collected 2008
CAAAGATAAGGAAACTTGATGAGATAGGCAAATTTGTATGCAGTGAAGTACTGGACTTTTTTATTCCAAAAACTCTTTTCAGGGATATATACTGCATCGGCGGATGAAGTATATATCCATGGGCAGTTGCAGTATATATCCAACTGCCGATGCGGTATATATTCATTTTCCGGGGGTATCTTCCTGCATGGTCTGTTCTGCCGTTTGAACGTTCGGGCGATGAGGTCCTGGCCACCGTTGATGATGCAGGCAAGCTTGGGGTTTTCCCGCCTGTGGGGCTTTTCTATCTCGCCGTGGTATTCTTCGGGAATCATCCGGGGGAGCTTTTCATTTTCGAAAGGTCGGCGTTTCGGTTTTCGTCCAGGAACTGCTGGGTGGCGGTTCTTTTGTGTTCTCTGTGGTGAAATATCTTGCTTAAACGGATATTTCTTATTAGTCAGAAACAGGGAGGAATAGTCGTTCGGGATAACCCACATCGACCAAGAACAAGGCATGACCGGGAACGGATGTCCCTGCACTGCACCGGTCTTTTGCCTCAATCACCCGACGGAAACCTTCTATCGTAAGTTTGCCACGGCCTACCTCGACCAGCGTACCTACCACCGCCCGTACCATGTTCCGTAAGAACCGGTCGGCCTGAATTGTAAATACCCATTCGTCCACACCCGTCTGCTCCCACCGGGCATGCATGATGCGGCAATTATTGGTTTTCACATCGGTGTGAAGTTTGCTGAAGCTCGTGAAGTCGGTATACTCGAAAAGTACGGAGGCGGCTTCGTTCATCCGTTCGAAATCGAGCGGTTGGAACACCCGCCATGCATAATGCCGGAGAAAAGGATTCTTGCTTGTCGTGATGTGGTATTGATACTTCCGGTAAGTAGCATCGAAACGGGCATGGGCATCGTCCGTAACCCTCCGGATGCGGTAAACCGCGATGTCGGGCGGAAGCAAGCGGTTGAGTTTGTCTACCCATATAGTTGCATCGGCCGATGCAACTATATCCGTGTGTGCTATCATCAGGCTGGCATGAACTCCCGCGTCCGTGCGTCCGGCACCGACCACCTCCATCGGGCGGCGCATCAAGGTAGAGAGCGCTTTTTGCAATTCTTCTTGCACGCTTGCCCCATTGGGTTGGATTTGCCATCCGTGATAATTCGTGCCGTCATATCCTAAATAAATGAAATACCGTGCCATACGCTCATCGTGCCGTTATGTGAAAACATCCTTGGCGCAACTCGTACTTCACGTAGCACCGGTCGGCTTTCCGCAAGTCGCGGAGCACTTCCGAAAGTACCAATTTCAAGGTATCCGCACCCACGTCCTGCATGGGACGTCCTTCAGGATGCTCTACCTTCGTGAACCGCTTCCAACTGATGTCGAACGTGGTTCCATAGAAATGGCATGAATTGAGCGACGCGTTCCCGTTGGTGCGGCGCAAGCGTTTCACATCGTCCTTGGTGCGCAACACCGAAGTTACTATCACCTTGTTCGGATTCAGTCCTTTGTGTTTCAGCGAGTCGAGAAAATTGGCACCAATGGTATCAAGCAAGGCGCTGGCCTTCGGGATAAGATAAGGAATGGAGTGGGTCAACGAATCCATATCGTACCGCTCGCACGGGGCGATTCGGGCAAGGTGGGAAGACTCTACTTCGTCTTCGGCATCTTTTCTCGACGCTATCGGGCGGATACCGATACGTTTTGCCATAGCAAGTTGCACATCGTTCAAATCGTTGAAACTCCGTTTATAACTTACCACCCCCCGTATGTTGTGCGGGTTGTTCAACACAATGGTCTGGTCCGGCTCCATGCAACTTCCTAAAAGCAGCAGGAAGCCGCATACTATCAGGTTTATATTCGCTATTTTTTTCATCTCTTTTCATTTAAAAACGCACAAAGATAAGGAGATTCGACGAAACACAAGGTGAAAAAAGAAAGAATTTGCCCGATTGGACGTTTGTAGATTCAAAGGAATGATTAAATTTGCAGAAAATTTAATTACGAGCAAAGACTGAATGATAGAAAAGCATATTGTACTGGAGGACATCGATCCGGTGATCTTCTATGGCATCAACAACGCCAACATGCAAATGATCAAGGCATTATTCCCCAAGTTGCGCATCGTGGCTCGCGGGAATGTCATCAAGGTTATGGGAGATGAAGAAGAAATGTGCGCTTTCGAAGAAGCCATTCTGGACTTGGAAAAGCATTGCGCACAATACAATTCATTGAACGAAGAGGCGATTCTGGATATTATCAAGGGAAACAAGCCCGCGGTGGAAAAGACGGGCGACGCTATCGTGTATAGCGTGACGGGAAAACCGATTACGCCCCGAAGCGCCAACCAGTTGAAACTGGTGAAGGAATTCGAGAAGAACGACTTGATATTCGCCATTGGTCCCGCCGGGTCGGGCAAAACGTATACGGCCATTGCTCTTGCCGTACGGGCATTGAAGAACAAGGAAATCAAGAAAATCATCTTGAGCCGTCCGGCGGTAGAAGCCGGAGAAAAGCTGGGCTTCCTTCCCGGAGACATGAAAGACAAAATCGACCCTTACCTGCAACCACTCTACGATGCCTTGCAAGACATGATTCCGGCGGCTAAGCTGAAGGAATACATGGACTTGAATATCATTCAGATTGCCCCGCTCGCCTTTATGCGCGGACGTACATTAAACGATGCCGTGGTGATTCTTGACGAGGCCCAGAACACCACCACCCAGCAAATCAAGATGTTCCTCACCCGTATGGGTATGAACACCAAGATGATTGTGACGGGCGACATGACGCAGATAGACCTTCCTTCGCACCAGGCTTCGGGCTTGATACAAGCTTTGAAAATACTGAAAGGAGTGAAAGGCATCGGTTTCATAGAACTGAACAAGAAAGACATCGTGCGCCACAAGTTGGTGACCCGCATCGTAGAGGCATACGAAAAATTTGAAGCGGAAAAGAAAGCGGACCCTAAGCAAACGAAGACTTCGAAAGAAAAGGATATACACCTATAATTATATATAGCAATATGAGTAAAGCTTTAACAAAAACCGATTTTCACTTTCCGGGACAGAAAAGTGTTTATCATGGCAAAGTGCGTGATGTGTACAACATCAACAATGAAAAACTGATTATGGTAGCTACCGACCGCATCTCGGCATTCGATGTGGTATTGCCTGAAGGAATCCCCTATAAAGGACAGATGCTGAATCAGATAGCGGCTAAATTCCTGGACGCTACTTCCGACATTTGCCCCAACTGGAAACTCGCTACTCCTGACCCGATGGTGACCGTGGGCGTATTGTGCCAAGGATTCCCCGTGGAAATGATTGTACGCGGATACTTGTGCGGAAGTGCCTGGCGTGCTTACAAGAGCGGTGTGCGTGAGATTTGCGGTGTACGCTTGCCCGAAAACATGCGCGAGAACGAAAAGTTCCCTCATCCGATTATCACTCCTACCACAAAGGCCGAAATGGGTATGCACGACGAGGATATCTCGAAAGAGGAAATCCTTGCCCGCGGACTGGCTACTCCCGAAGAATATGAAACATTGGAACGCTATACCCTCGCCCTCTTCGAACGCGGTACACAAATCGCAGCCGAAAGAGGACTGATTCTGGTAGACACGAAATACGAGTTCGGAAAGCACAACGGACAGATTTACCTGATGGACGAAATCCATACGCCCGACTCCAGCCGTTACTTCTATCTGGAAGGTTATCAGGAACGTTTCGAAAAAGAATTGCCCCAAAAGCAATTGTCGAAAGAGTTTGTCCGCGAATGGCTGATGGCAAACGGTTTCCAAGGAAAAGAAGGCCAGCAGGTTCCCGAAATGACTCCCGAAATCGTATCCTCTATCAGCGACCGTTACATTGAGCTGTACGAGCACATCACAGGTGAATCATTCGTAAAAGCCGATACTGAGCATCTTGCCGAACGTATCGAAAAGAACGTGATGGACTATCTGATGGAATGATAACAATGTGCCAATGTGCTAATGTGAGAATATTTTTCTATTGGCACATTTGCTCATTGGCACATTGTCCATTGGCACATTAAAAAACATTATTACCATGACTCATTATCCCCAAGAGAAAATCAAACCTTATAACGAAAGCGAAGGGAAGGCGGCGCAGGTGGAGAAGATGTTCGACAATATCGCCCCTGCCTACGACAAGCTGAACCACCTGCTCTCGTTGGATATCGACAAAAGCTGGAGGCGCAAGGCCATCAGCCTGCTCAAGCCTTATCGTCCGCAACGCATCATGGATGTAGCCACAGGTACGGGCGACTTCGCCATACAAGCTTACCGCATGCTTCAACCTGAAGAACTGATAGGAACCGATATCTCGGAAGGGATGATGAACGTGGGAAGAGAAAAAGTGAAACAGGCAAACCTGGACGCGCACATCTCTTTTGCCAAAGAAGACTGTACCGCGCTTACCTTTCCCGATGCCCGCTTCGATGCCATTACCGTAGCTTTCGGTGTGCGTAATTTCGAAAACCTGGACAAAGGGCTGCAAGAAATGCATCGGGTATTGGTTCCGGGCGGACATCTTGTGATTCTGGAACTGTCTGAACCCGAATGGTTCCCGATGAAGCAACTTTATGCCCTCTATTCTAAGGTAGTCATTCCCAATTTAGGGAAACTATTTTCTAAAGACCGTAGTGCCTATACTTATCTGCCTAATTCCATCAAGGCTTTTCCCCAAGGAGAAGTGATGCAAGGCATCCTTCGTAAGGCAGGCTTCAAGGAAGTTGTCTTTAAAAGACTGACACTGGGTATCTGTACGTTATATTTTGCAACTAAATAATTTTTTATAAACTTCCATGACATGAAAAAATTTGGTTTGATAGGTTATCCGCTCGGACATTCCTTTTCCAAGAACTTCTTCAACGAGAAGTTCGCATCGGAGAACATCGACGCTCAATATGTCAATTTCGAGATACCAACTATCGAAGATTTCCCGAAAGTCGTGGCTATGAATTCCGACCTTTGCGGACTCAACGTCACCATCCCCTACAAGGAAAAAGTCATCTCTTATTTAGACCGTGTGGACTCAGTTGCCGCCGAAATCGGCGCGGTTAACGTTATCAAGTTCGAACGGAACAAAGGAAAATTGAAGCTGGCAGGATATAACTCGGATGTCATTGGCTTTACCCGCTCCATCGAATCACTATTGGAATCACATCACAAGAAAGCGCTTATCTTAGGTACGGGAGGTTCTTCGAAAGCTATCCATTACGGCTTGAAGCAATTAGGACTGGAAACCCTTTTCGTTTCACGGAACCGGCATAATGAGCAGACCATCACTTATGATGAACTGACTCCCGAAGTCATGGACGAATACGAGGTTATTGTGAATTGTACACCTGTAGGAATGTATCCCCAAGCCGACCAGTGCCCGAATATCCCTTACGAATGTCTCACTTCAAGGCATTTGCTCTACGACTTGCTTTACAATCCCGATACAACGCTTTTCATGAAGAAAGGGAGCGACCAGGGTGCCGTAGTGAAGAACGGGCTTGAAATGCTTCTGCTTCAAGCGTTCGGTTCGTGGGAAATATGGAACCAATGATTGGTCTTTCACCACAGATTACCCAGATTGAATCTGTTTATTCACTAATAACTATTAGCTGATTTCTGTGGTGGATTTCAATTTTCGATTCTTACTTATTCAAACCTGTGTAATCTGTTGTGAAAAATAAAAAAAAGAAAGTCCTTATCGGAGGCGGATTTGTCTTGCTTCTCTTTCTCGCCTCGCTCATTGGAGGAGGGCTGTATATGCTCGACTTTTCCCTCCGCCCCGAAAACCGGGGGAAAGATATGGAAGGTTCGATGGCTTATATGCGTCAAACCTATCCGCATATTGTGCCCTGGATAGATAGTTTGAAGCAATGTCGTGCCTTACGTGATACGTTTATCACTGCTCCCGACGGCATCCGTATGCATGCTTTTTATGTGCGGGCACCTCAACCTACGGCACATACAGCCGTTATCGTACATGGTTATACCGACAATGCTATCCGTATGTTCCATATCGGGTATCTTTACAACCGTTCTTTAGGTTGCAACATCCTTTTGCCCGACTTACGATATGCGGGATTGACCGAAGGCAATGCCATCCAAATGGGCTGGCTCGACCGGAAAGACGTAATGCAATGGATTGATGTCGCCCCGCGTATCTTCGGCGACTCCATCCGTACCGTAGTGCATGGCATTTCGATGGGAGCCGCCACTACGATGATGCTTTCGGGCGAGACACTTCCGGATTACGTACGGTGTTTTGTCGAGGATTGTGGATACACCAGCGTATGGGCTCAGTTTGAAAAGGAATTGAAAAATCTGTTCCATTTACCCGCCTTCCCTTTACTATACGTGACAGAATGGATATGCCAGCTTCAGAATGGATGGGACTTCCACGAGGCATCTGCACTGAATCAGATAAAAAAATGTCATAAGCCCATGTTTTTCATTCATGGAGACAAAGATGACTTTGTGCCCACAGAAATGGTATATCAGCTTTACGAGGCTAAACCTCAACCGAAAGTTCTATGGATAGTTCCGGAAACAGACCATGCACATTCATACCGCAACCATCCCAAGGAGTATACTGAAAAAGTAAAGGCGTTTGTTATGCCTTATCTTTCTGATGAAACGAAAATTGGAAATTAAAAGAAAAGATGTATCTTTGCGAGCAGCCCCAAGCGGGAGAATGGTTGCTTAGGAAAACAACAATGTCCGCAACATGGAAGTAAAAACCAATAAAACAATAATTTTATGAAAAAAACTTGGATTATCGTAATCGTTATTCTTGCTGTCCTGATAGGATACAGCGTTTCTTCGTATAACTCGATGGTAACACAAGAAGAAAAAGTAGGTACCGCCTGGAGTAATGTGGAAAACCAATACCAACGGCGTTCCGACTTGATTCCGAACCTGGTGAATACCGTCAAGGGATATGCCGCACACGAAAAAGAAACTTTTGACGCCGTAGTGTCGGCACGTGCCAAAGCTACACAGATGTCGGTAGACATCGATGACCTTACCCCTGAAAAACTGGCGGCTTACCAGCGTGCGCAGGGTGAAATAGGAAGTGCCTTGGGACGTTTGCTTGCCGTAACCGAAAACTATCCGGAGTTGAAAGCCAACGAGAACTTCAAGGAGCTTCAGGCACAACTGGAAGGAACGGAAAACCGCATCAGTGTAGAACGGCGCAAATTTAACGAAACTGCACGCGAATACAATACTTCTATCCGCCGGTTCCCGAAAAATATCTTTGCGGGTATCTTCGGGTTTGAGAAACGTCCGTATTTTGAAGCGGAAGAAGGAGCCGGACAAGCTCCTGAAGTCAAGTTCTAATCCTTGCCTATGAAAAAATTTTTGTTGCTCTCTTTGCTCTTTGCCTGCGCTGCGCTTTGGGCACAGCCCCAAGGGTATAAGGTGGAGGACATCCCCATGGTACACCTGCAGGATGCCCGGCGTTATGTGAGCAATCCCGACGGTATTTTAAGTGAAACAACCGTCTATGCCATTGATACCACGCTATATGCGCTTGAACGTGAAACGGGTATACAGACTTTGGTCGTGGCGGTAGGGCAGATAGAAGGAGGTGATTGTTTTGATTTTGCTTATCGGTTGGGAAAGGAAAACGGAGTGGGCAGGAAAGAAACGGATAACGGATTGGTTATTCTTCTCGTTACGGGCGAACGATGCATTCAGTTTGCTACGGGATACGGCTTGGAAGGTGACCTTCCCGATGCGATATGCAAACGAATACAAGTGCGCTACATGAATCCTCATTTCAGTAAAGACGAATGGGATGCAGGTATGTTGGCAGGTATTCAAGCGGTACGTGCCCAGTTGAGCGGGACAGGTGAAACCATTTCCTCTTCCGAAGAAGGAGAAGACGACACGCTGCTTTTGTTTGCCATTTTCTTTTGCTGTTTCATCCTCGTGCCCCTGTTCTTGTGGCTCAACGCCAAGCAGCGCAAACGTTGTCCGCAATGCCATAAATACAAACTTCGTCAGATATCGGTGCAAAACTTTTCGCAAGGAGATGGATACCGTATCGAAGAAGTGACTTACGTTTGTGGAAATTGTGGCAATGTAGTGCGCAAGCAACGTCGTGTACGCGAAGATGATGATTTCCATCACCGGGGAGGAAACGGCTGGCCCTTCTTAGGAGGTCCGTTCTTCGGAGGTGGCAGACACGGAGGCGGAGGTTTCAGCGGAGGAAGTTTCGGAGGCGGAGACTTCGGAGGCGGCGGAGCAGGAAGCAAGTTCTGAATCGGATTGGCGCATTTTGTTGATGTCATCATAGTATACAGATTACATAGCCCTTGGGTTGTAGCCTGTGTGCTTAAAACTTAAAACTCAAGAAAAACTAAAATGAGCAACACTTTTGGAAACATATTTACTCTGACCAGCTTTGGCGAATCGCACGGCAAAGCTATCGGGGGTGTGATTGACGGATTCCCCGCAGGCATCCACATTGATGAAGACTTCGTGCAACGGGAACTTGCACGCCGCCGTCCAGGTCAGTCCGCCCTGACTACGGGGCGCAAGGAAGCCGACGCCGTAGAGTTTCTTTCGGGTATTTATGAAGGAGTGTCTACGGGATGCCCTATTGGATTCGTGGTATGGAACACGAACCAGCACTCGTCTGATTATGACAACATGAAAGATGTGTTCCGTCCCTCGCACGCCGATTTCACCTATACGCAGAAATACGGCATACGCGACCATCGGGGCGGAGGACGCTCATCGGCGCGTGAAACCATTTCACGCGTTGTTGGAGGTGCTTTGGCAAAATTAGCATTAAAAGAGATAGGCGTGCAGATAACGGCATTCACTTCGCAAGTAGGGACATTGATGTTGGATAAAGACTATACCCGATACGATTTGAGCCAAATTGAAGAAAATCCCGTACGTTGCCCCGATCCCGAACTGGCACGTCAGATGGAAGAACTTATTCTTCGGGTAAAAGGTGAAGGTGATACTATAGGAGGTGTGGTGAGTTGTGTCATTCAAGGCTGCCCTATCGGATTGGGACAACCCGTATTCGGAAAACTTCACGCTGCATTGGGCAATGCCATGCTGAGCATCAATGCCGCCAAGGGATTCGAATATGGGCAAGGATTCGGAAGTATGGATTTGAAGGGAAGCCAGCAAAACGATTTGTTCTATAACGAAAACGGAAACATCGCCTTGCGCACTAACCATTCGGGAGGTATCCAAGGGGGCATCAGTAACGGCGAAGACATCTATTTCCGTGTAGCCTTCAAGCCCGTAGCTACTGTTCTTATGGAGCAATCTACGGTGGATAAGGAAGGAAATGAAACCGTATTGAAAGCCCGCGGCAGGCACGACCCTTGTGTATTGCCTCGTGCCGTTCCTATCGTTGAGGCCATGGCGGCAATGACTCTGCTCGATTATTATTTGCTGGGTAAAGTAAGTAGAATGTAAGTCTTTACTTATAATGAATCGTTGATAATTAATAGTTAATAACGGATGCATGTCGCCTTCCATTATTAACTGTTAATTATCAGCTGTTAAAGTTCTGCTTATTCGGCAAGTACTTTTTCGAAGAGTTCGGGCTGGTCAAGGTTCACCAGGTCCGGCTCTTTCTCTATGGCGGTGCGATAGGTTTCTTCGGTACCGTTCTGGATAGCTGCCATTATGTGGATGCCGTTCGCCTTGCAGAATGCTTTAAATTCGGGCGTTATCTGCTTGGGGTCGATTTCCACAACCGATGGACGGCATATAGTCATCCAGTATTGCAGGCGGGCGATGTCGGATGCATTTACCTTGATTTTCATTTCAGGAGCAAGGCGGATGAATTCTTTCAACATACCTTCATCGGCGAACCAGAAGAAGCTGTTCGTGGCGAATCCTTTCAGGCGGACCACTCTTACGAGGTCGCTTACCGGAGTGCCTCGCTTTACATCGAAGAACACCTTTGCTTTCCCGTAAAGTGAATCCAGCATCTCGGCGATGCGGGGCACGTGTGTTCCTGCGTATTCCTTGCCGAACCAGCTTCCGGCATCTAATTTATCCACATCTTCCGAGTTCATATCGGCTAATGCACCTTTGCCGTTGGTGGTACGGTCGAGGGTTTCATCGTGCAGGTTATACAATACTCCGTCTTTGCTTTTCCGCACATCCAGCTCGATCCATGTGGCACCGTGTCGGAGTGCCGCGTATGCCGAAGCCACCGTGTTTTCGGGTGCCAAATGGTTGGCACCCCGGTGTACCACCACTTCTATTGGGTCTTTGTATAGAGCCGAAGGATGGTCTACCTGCCAGTTCACGTTCAGCGGATTGTTCTGCATCTTCCATACGAGCGGGAGAGATTCGTTATCCAGTATCCACATTTCCGCCCCTTCGGTCTGGTCTATGCAATGGATGAGCGGGCATCCCAAGGCTTCCCCTTTCTTGTCTCCCTTCTTGTAAACGGTTTGATTATAGCGGAATGCCCCGTTCGTCTTCAGTTCTTTATAGGCTTGGTGCGAAAGGACGTAAGCGGTTTCATGCTTGTCTAATAAGCGGTTTTCTTTGTCTACGGGCTGGAGGAAGCACAGGGTGTTTCCTGTTTCTTGCGAGGCTGGAGCCATCAGGTAGCTTCCCTTTTGCCAATGCAGGTTTCGCAAGATGCGCCAATCGAGTCGGAGGGTATCGTCCTGTTCCCGGAACGACATTTCATACTTGCGGGTCTGTCCGTGGAGTTTGAACACGAACAATAAGGTATCGGGTATGGAAGTTTGTGCGCATATACTTCCGTTGCAGCATGCACCTATAAGCAATAAGGCGAGAAGATATATCTTTTTCATGATGTAACTATATTCGTTTATAATCCTAATTCTGTTCCCCATTTGCCGGGCTTGTTTCCCATATCCAGTACCAATTCGCCTCCGGCTTCGATGTCTTTATGCCGCAGGGTGGAATAGGGATATGCTTTTCCGTTCAGTGTGACCGACTGGATGTAGCGGTTCTTCTCCGAAAGATTCCGTGCAATGACTTTGAACTTCTTTCCACTCGCTAAGTTGAAGGTGGTTTCTTTCAGCATCGGGGCATGAATCAGGTAATAGTCTTGTCCGGCATTGGGATAAAGCCCTATCATGTGGAAGGCGAGCCACGAAGACATGGCACCCGAATCGTCATTGCCCGGAAGTCCCATTGGGGAATCATTGAAGTTGCTGGTGATGATTTCGCGGATGCGGTCATCGCTCCGCCAGGGTTTTCCTATCCAGTGATACAGGCAGGGGGTGAGGAACGAAGGTTCGTTGTTCACGTTATAAAAGCCTTTGTCGAAGAAGATGTCAAGGCGTTCTTCGAATTTCTCTTTTCCTCCGCACTGTGCGATAAGCCCCGGCACATCGTGAGGGATGCTGAGCGAGTATTCCCACGAGCTGGCTTCGTAGAAGAACATATCCCACCACGGGGTGTACCACGGTCCTTCGAAGGTGACCGGTGTGTAGGTGTACGTAGGCTTCTGCACTTTCGAGTTACCGAAAGGTATCTGGTCGAGCCAGTTTCCCTCCTTGTCGCGTGGCATGATGAAGCCTTTCACTCCTTCGTGCTCGTAATCGCTCCGCCACAGGTTTTTCCAGTTGCCCGATTGTTTCATGTATTGCCGGTAGAGGTCTTCTTTGCCCAATCCTTTTGCCACCAGGGCGATGGCATAATCGCAATACGCGTATTCTACGGTACGGTTTCCTGCACGTGGGATGCCGTGGGGGATGTAGCCCAATTCCAGGTAAGGCACCAGTCCGCCGCGTCCTTCCGCTTCCTGATTTCCTCCGGGCGGTACGGTGGCGTCTTGCAGCATCGCTTTCAGTGCCAGCTCATAGTCGATGCCTTTCAATCCCTTCACGAAAGCATCGGCGATGACGATTTCGGCGTTCGAGCCTCCTTGCGTACGTCCGTTGGCATTTCCGCTACGTGCATCGGGCATGTATCCATCCCGTTTATAAATGGTGAGGAGCGAGCGCACGATGTCGGTTTCACGTTGCGGGTCGATGAGGGTGATGAGTGGGGTAGAGGTGCGGTAGGTGTCCCAAATGGCGTAATAATCATCGTAATAAGGTTCGGGGTCGTTCCAAAGCGGGTTCTCTCCGGTGCGGTCTACGGGCATAATCATCGTGTGGTAGAGCGCGGTATAGAACATCCGCTTTTGCGCTTCGGGGGTATCGGGAGCGATTTCAATTGCTTTGAACAGCTTTTCCCATTGGACTAACAAGTCGTTATGTACTTTCTCGAAAGACCAGTGGGGAATGTAAGTATGGGCATTGTGCTTTGCCCGTTGGCTGCTCAGGAAGGAAATACCTATTTTCAGTTGTACTACCGAATCTCCTTCGGCAAAGCGGAGCAAGGCACCCGTCTTCTCATACGAGTCGAATTGGGAACGCTCGTCGGTGATGTCATTTCCTTTCCACGTGCGGCTTTGGACGAAAGGCTTGTCGGTTTCGGCATAGAAGTAGACCGTATAGGCACGCCCGTTGTTCCAGCCTCCCCGGATACGGGTGTAGCCGCTCACTTCATGGTCGGACAGGATTTCTATTTCCGAACCTACGAACTGCTGGGCTTCACGTGCATCGGGCACGGGGCTTTCTCCCAAGAAGAAACCGGCATCGATAGCCAATGATTTCAAGGAATCAGCGGGATAGGTGAAGCGGTAGAACGAAGCCCGTTGGGCGGTGGTGATTTCCGTGCGGATGCCGCTTTGCTTGAAGCGGGTATCGTAATATCCCAGCCGGATGTTCTCGTATGCACGATAATCCAGGTGTTGGGTTTGGTTCATTCCGTTGCAGAAAGGAGTCACTAAGATATTCCCATACTTGGGACCTCCTCCCGTTCCGCTTACGTGTACTTGCGAAAATCCGTCCACCCGTTCGGGCATGGGTAGCCAGCCGCTATTGGGTGAAGGAGTGCAGTCGGGCGAAGGTTTGACCATTCCGTAAGGGCAAGACGGGCCGATAAATACCCGTCCCAGTCCTTCCGACCCGATGCGCGGGTCTACATAGTCGGTCAGTTGCGTTTGAGCGGAGGCGTATAGCGTCCCACCCAGGCACAAGCCAAAGGCTATGCCTATCAGTTTTTGTAGTTTCATGCGGTTCTGATTTTATCTGTACAAAGATACTTTTTTTAATGAAGAACGAAAAACGAAAGGCAAAGAAAATCGGTGTTCTTACCTCTGAATATAAGAATAAGAATCTTCGTTTTTGTACTGATTCTGTTCCTGGTTCAATTGCAGTATATGTTCATTTTCAGAAGGGATTTCCTTGTTTTCTGATATGCTTGATTCATTATAAAAAATGCCTTGCGTTGCAAATCTTTGTCGGAATGACACAAAAAGTGCAGCGCAAGGCAGAAAAATGAAAGGTTAGAAATGAATTTTCATTAATAGCCTGGGTTTTGTTTCCAGTTCGTATTAGCATTCAATGTGTTGATGCTCAATGGCCACAAGCGGTATTGTGGATTGGAAGCATCCGGATTAAAATCGTTTTTGAATCCCCAGTCGCGTTCGAAGTCGCCGAATCGGATTAAGTCGTTACGACGCCAGTGTTCGTCTAAGAATTCACGTCCGCGTTCATCCAGGATATCTTGCAGGCTTGGGTCACCTATAATTTCCGGTGCATGGACATACGCACGGATTTGGTTGAATAGGCTCATCGCCGTATCGCCGTTGGTTTCTGTTCCACCACGTACAATGGCTTCACATTTCATCAGCAATACATCTGCATAACGGAATACCGGGACATCGTTGCTTTGATTGCGGCTATAGGTATTATATTCGCTGGGATTAGGGAAGAACTTGATGGAGCGGTAACCTTGTGTCCAGCCTGTCATGTCATTGCCTACATTGAGGTCGGCGTTGGGGACTACGGGAGGGTCTGCTGTAGGGTCTTCTTTTAAGGTAATCGATTTAGTGAAAGTCACTTCTTCGCCGCCGTATGTGTTGCGTACATCGGTAGGATCGCCAGTAGAGGAATTGTATTGGTATACATCGAACGTTTCTTCATTGATGTTCTCGCCTACATTGCCAGCAATCACGTCATTCCGGCGGTCGCCTGGCAGGTTGAACAATTCGACGAACTCCGGTGTCAGTGTCATGTTTCCGCCTAAAGAGTTGGTCAAAGGTACACTGTAGAATCCGTTTTCGCTTTGTCCGCGGCGCCAGGTCCGGAAGCGGGCGTAGGTCATGCCTTGTACGGTAGAAGCATCGAAGGGCATAACGTAGATAAAGTCTTTGATTTGATAACCGTTGTTGTACATGAATTTGGTTTTGTAATCATCGCTCAAATCAAAGTTGCCCGATGCGATGATACGGTCGCAAGCGGCGATACAGTCATTCAGCTTTTCGTTTTCGTCGTTGGGATTCCAGCTTGTACTGGTTACGTCTTTGGTATATACATTCCAGTTGATGTAGAGTTTTGCCAGTAAAGCATCCACCATCCAGCGTGTCGGTTTTCCGTAAGTGGAGGCATCTACATTTTCATAACAATTATCACGTACGGCAAGCAGTTCCGATTCAATCCACCGGGCTACCTCGGCACGTGGAGAGCGGTCTATCGCTTCGTCTTCAGCCAGCAGATGGTCGATAATCGGAGTGTCTCCCCAATGTTCCATCATCATGAAAGTATAGAAGGCGCGTGCAGCACGTACGGGAGCAAGTTCCGGTACATCCTCTCCACCCATATCAAAAATGATGCGGTTACAGTTTGTGATGGCACTTTGCAGTTCGTTGAATACATCCAATTGAGCGGCTGAATTGGTCGGGTCAATCATGTGCAGCGAGAAGTTTGCCATGTCTCGTCCGTTCAGGTAGTCACTATCAAAGCTGACCGCGGTATATTCGTCCGAGTTGCAAGATACGCCTTCATCATAGCGGCGCCCGATAGCTCCACGGAATCCGTAGAATGCATTGTTCATGACGGCTTCTGTAGCCATTTCTGAATTGGGCATTTCTTCGTATTGTGACTTCATGTCCACATCAAGGTCGGTACAACTGGCGCTCATCAATGCCAGCAACGCAGCGGAAAAAAGATATTTTGTTTTCATATAATGTTATGCCTTATTTAATTAGAAATTGATGTTTACGCCAACCATAAAGGAACGTGTACGCGGGTAAGTGGTATTTCTCCACTCTACTCCCGGTGTCAGTCCGCCTAAGTTGACTTCAGGGTCAATGCCTTTATAGCCGGTAATGGTGAATACATTATTACAAGTGGCATACAGTCTAAGGTTGTTTACCCAGTTGCCCAACTTGCCGAAGTTGTATCCCAAGGTCAATGTAGAAAGACGAAGGTAAGAACCATTCTCAAGGTAACGGTCGGATGGAGCTTGGGCACGCGAGTCATGAGCGTTTTGTTCGGTAGCTACTTCTGCCAATACATTCTTGCCGGATGCAACCAAACCTACCTGGCTATAGTAACAACGGGTTGCATTGAATATTTTGTTTCCGGCTACTCCTTGGAAGAAAGCGGTCAATGACCAGTTTTTCCAAGTCAGGTCATTGTTCCATCCGTAAGTGATTTTCGGTTGTGCCGAACCGGCTTTGCGGCGGTCTTCGTCTGTCGGAGCGTCGGTAGTGCCTATCAAGTTGCCGTCGGCATCATAGTCGTTAAAGATAGAGCCGCCGTTTTCATCATAACCAGCCCATTCCCATAAGTAGAATTGTCCGATAGGTGCGCCTTCCATGATGCGCTGTACGTTGGTGCTTGAATAACCGCCTACATCCGGATTGGCTTGGTCAATATAGTCTACGGAATAAGTGGCATTGGAAAGTTTCTCTACAACGTTTTTGTTGTGCGAAAGATTCAAAGTAGTGCTCCATGTAAAGTCTTTCGTCTGTACCGGAACAGCGTTTAATGTGATTTCGATACCTTTGTTGCTGATATCTCCTACATTGGCGGTCATCCAGCCGTATGAATAGCGGTTGGTTGAAACCGGATAATCGTAAATCAAATCGCTGGTTTTCTTGCTGTAATATTCGATGGTACCGGTCAAGCGGTTGTTGAAGAAGCCGAAGTCTAAGCCGATGTTGAACATGCCGGTGCTTTCCCATTTCAGGTCAGGGTTGGAGTTGCGCGTCGCACCTAAAATGCGGTAATTGGAAGAGTTGCCGTTAGCATCTACATAGGTGAACCATCCGGTGTGTCCGTATGCCTGGCGGGAATAGAACGCATCAAATCCTAACGAGTTACCGCTGACACCATAACCGATGCGGAATTTCAAGTCATCGAATATGTCCTGGTCTTTCATGAAATCTTCCTCAATGATGCGCCATGCGGCAGATACGGAGGGGAAAGTACCCCAACGGTTATTGGCACCGAATGCCGAGGAACCATCGCGGCGTACTGTTGCCTGCAACAGGTATTTGCTGTCTAAGCTATAGTTGATACGTCCGTAGAATGAAATCATGCGTAAAGTGGAAAGCTGGTAACTGCTGTTTATATCATTGATGTCGATGTTGTTTGCCAGCCCCATGTTGTAGTAACCCAAATCATCGTTGTAGAAATTATAGGCTTTGAATCCGAAACCATCGTTATTGTCCGCTTGTTCCCAAGAGTATCCCAGCATTACGCCTACTTTGTGTTTGTCTGCAAATGTGTGGTCCCAATTGAGGTAAGTTTCCATCTGTTTACGGATGTTTTCTACCGTGCTGCGGTCGGCTTGTCCGTTACGGGCAGCTACGCTTGGCAGTTGTGTCTTGCTGCTGTTGTAGTTGCTGTAGATATATTGCTGGTTTTGATAGGAAAGGTTAAAGTTCCAGTCCAAGCCGTCGATGATATGCAAGGTCGCTTTGGCTACACCTTGGATTAATTTCTCTTTGGTATCGTAACGGTCTTCATGAATCATGCTTACCGGATTGTAATATTGTGAAATGGAAGTGTTCCCATACCATGAACCGTCCGGGTTTTTAACCGGGACCAGTGGACTGTAGTAATACATTGCGTCCAGCACACTTTGTCCTTGGCTTCCTGTCGGCCCGGTAGAACTGTTTCGAATGCTGGCATTCAAGCTCAACGAAATGTCTAAGCGGTTGTTGAACGCTTTGGTTTGCAAGAATGAGCGGGCGGTCAATCGGTCCATGTTGGTGCCGCGTACAGTTCCTTCCCGTTCCAGAAAGTTGAGTGACGCATTGTAGCTGGTTTTTTCATTTCCTCCGTTAATTGAAATATTATGGTTATGGCTGAATCCGGTGCGCAACACTTCATCTTCCCAATTCGTATTGGCTGGATTGGCTGTGTCATAGTAGGCGGAAATGTCGATATTGTTGGCATTGGCGTATGAAAGCAACTGGTTGGCATCCATCATGTCCAGTGTATTCATCGTCTTGTCCCAAGCCACATATCCGCTATAGTTTACGTTGGTATGTCCGTCTTTGTTGCCTTTCTTCGTAGTGACGATGATAACGCCGTTGGCTGCTTTCGAACCGTAGATGGCGGTAGCCGAGGCATCGCGTAACACATCAATGCTTTCGATGTCTTCCGGTGCTACTAATGAAAGACTTACGCCTGGCACGCCGTCAATCACATAATAAGGTTCCATGGCCTCGCCTGCACGGAGCGAAGAAGCACCGCGGAGCGAGATAGAAGCCGAACCGTTCGGGTCACTGGTGTTTGCAATGGTCAGTCCCGGCACTTTGCCTTGCAGCAATTGGGCTGGAGTAGTATAAACGCCCACATTCAGGTCTTCGGCTTTTACCGTAGTAATCGAACTGGTTACGTCTTTGCGTTGCATGCTACCATAGCCGATAACTACAACTTCGTCCAGCAGTTGGTTGTCTTCATTCTTCTTAATGTTGATGACATTTGACTCTACCTTTACTTCTTGAGTCACGTAACCGATGTAAGAGAAAACCAATGTCCTGCCTTTTTCTACATTCACTCTGTATTTACCGTCAATGTCGGTAACATTGCCGTTAGTCGTACCTTTTTCAATTACACTTACCCCAATCAGAGGCATTCCGGTGTTGTCTGTAACGGTACCGGTTACTGCGTTTTGGGCAAATGCATACGTACTTACCAAAAGGAAAATAGCCAAAGAAAGATATTTCTTCAGCACATGTTGTTTTGTAATAAGTTTGCTTTGCATACAATAATTGTTTATTAGGGTTTAAATTCGTTTGCAAAAGTAAAATAGTGGTTTTGCAACGGTATTGCGCCCCGATTTCAATTGTGCGCCAATCTTATTACAAACTTGTTAAATCGGTTTTTGAGTTTGTATTTTATGTATATGCATGTCCGCATTTTACCAATAACCTGTAGAGGCAGGGTTTGCCTGCCCGAAAACATCCACCTGGACGCATACGGGCGGGCAGACCCCGCCCTTACGTTGGCTAATTGCGGACATTCATTTTATAATTTTTCTATTTCTTCATGTGTCAGTTGTGTACATTGGGCTATGTCCTTTATTGAAAGCCCCATTTCTTTCATCCTTTTTGCAACTTCTTTTGCTTTCTTTTTCTCTCCTTCCGCTCTTCCTTCTTTAGAGCCTTCCGTATGTCCTTCGTCCCAGCCTGTTTTAATGACACTGCGTTGGTAGCGTAAGGCTTCCATATCTCGGTAATAAGCACGTTTCTCTACATCAGGTAAGGTGTCAATGCGGAGTCGTTCTCTTGCTTCCGGAAGTCCTTTGGCTGTGGCATTTTTATCTATTTCTCCAGTTTTGAGAAATTTAGAAGCTGTTTTGAATTTATCGTGCGATGATTTGGGATGAGTTTTTGAGGCATTTTCGCTTCTGTGATGAGGAAGATAGCGGGCTATCTGACGAAGAACAGGAGCGAAAAGGACCAAAAAATCGCCCAAAGCACACACGAAAACGGATACATCAAGCCAAGAAAAACTTTTTGGAGAAATTCAAAACAGCTTCTTAATCCATTCGTCAAGAGGTGTTTTTGCTACTTTATCGAAATCATTTACGCGCAACACATAATATTCGGAAAAGATATCGCCGGCATCTTTTCCTATAAAGAGTTCTTGTTGGCGTGCGGATAGCTTTAGAAAGTTATTTGAGTCGTGTAAACTACGAAAGACTATTTCCTCATGATATACATAGTCTTTACTTTTAACCATGCTGAAATAAACAATATTGATAGTATAAGTCTTGTGGACATAAAAGAATGAAAATGCCTTGCGCACATCCATTGTCATCACGACAACGGATGCAACACAAGGCAAAATGGAATATTAAAATGAATGTTAGTTATCAATATCCCGGATTCTGTTCCCAGTTAGGATTAGTACTCATTACATTTGTATGTAATGGGAAGATACGGCAGGTTTTTTCGAAGCGTGCCGTTGGGAAATCTTTTCTGTGGAAACCGTATTCGTTTTCAAATGTACCGAAACGAATCATGTCGTTTCTACGCCAGTTCTCATCGAAGAATTCCCGTCCGCGTTCATCTAATAAGTCTTGTAAAGTGGGTTTTGCCGTCAGAAGCGGAGCCTGGGCATATTCACGGATTTGATTGAACAGGCTCATCGATGTATCGCCGTTAGTAGGAGTGCCTCCGCGCAGAATTGCTTCGCATTTGGTTAGCAGAATATCCGCATAACGGAATATCGGGAGGTCATTTGATTGGTCTCTACCGTTTTTATAATCATCGTCAATTACAAAAAATTTAACAGAGCGGTAACCTTGATTGTATCCTTCGATGTCATCACCTACGTTTAATTCTATTTGATTAGAACCTTCTTCAAGCGTAACGGTTTGAGTCAAAACGATTGGATCTCCGTTTGTATCTAACGCCACTTCTGAGGTCGGTTGATAAGTGTCTGGATCATAGACATAAGCAGTTCCACGGATTACACTGTTATTACGTATGTCACCGTCTAAACAAAAAAGTTTTGAAAATTCCGGATTCATAGTCATGTAGCCACCGGCCGAGTTACTGAGTGCCATACCGTAATAACTTATAGGTACATCTCCAGCTTTTTTCCAAGTGCGTGCACGGCCATATTGCATGCCTTTTTCGGTATAAGTGTCGTATGGCATGGCATAGATGAAGTCTTCTACGTGTGAACCGTTGTCGGGACCGAATTTCTCGGCGTACGGCATTGAACCTAAATTGAATTTACCGGATGCGATGATTTCATCACAGTATTTGATACAGTCATTCAGCTTTTCGTTCTTAGCTGTCGCAGCATCGTATTGGTCAACCGAAGGAGCGGTATATACAGCCCAGTTGATATACAATTTTACCAGCAGGGCTTCAGCCATCCATTTGTTGGGCTTACCATACGTGTTATCGCTGACTTCATCTGTTAGTTGTGGGATGATTTCCAATAATTCGCTTTCAATCCAGTGAGCGACTTCCCCACGTGAAGAACGATTAATGAGTTCACCTTCAGCAAGCAAATGATCCAAAATCGGTGCGTCTCCCCAGCAATCCATCATAATGAAATGGAAGAAAGCACGCATGGCACGGGCTGGAGCAATAAGTTCACCCGCTTCATCACCTCCCAAATCGCGTATAACAGTATTGGCTTTAGTAATACCACCTGTAAGTTCTCCCATCCAGTCTATTGTAGCATCTTCAGGTTGGTAATTATGGAGGCTCGGATGAGCATAAGCACCATTGTCGTACCAACCGCCACCATACGAAACAGCTGTATATTCATCGCTTGATAGAGTTTGGGCTTCCATGTATCTACGTCCTAAGACACCGCGTAGATGAAAATATACATCTGCCATTTTTGCTTCTACGGCAATATCGGTAGTTGGGTAGGATGTATATTGAGATTCAATGTCAACGTCCAAATCTGTACATCCGGTAAAAACAACGGCTGTACAAACTGCAAATAAAGATTTTATATTTATTCTCATAATTGTAATGTCTTTGGTAATTAGAAATTAACTTTTAAGCCAATCATAGTCGTGCGGGTGTGCGGGTAAGCGCTCCAGCGGTAATCTACGCCAGGTGCCAGTCCGCCCATGTTTACTTCCGGGTCAAGACCTTTGTAGCTGGTAATCGTGAACAGGTTGTTGCAGTTGATATACAGCTGTACGTTCTGCAGCCAGTTGTCGAAGTTCTTGAACGTGTAGCCTAACGTAAAGTTGGCAAGACGGAGATACGAGCCGTTTTCGATGAAGCGGTCGGAAGGACGATTGCTGCCTGTATCTGTTGCAGGTCGTTCGTAGATAAATTCTTTCAGCACGTTCTTACCGTTGGAGAAGTTTTCGGGGCTGGTGTAGTTGGCGCGTGAACCGTTGTAGATGTCGTTGCCGAACACACCGGTCAAGAAAATAGTAGCGTTCCAGTTCTTCCATCTGAAGGTATTGTTCCAGCCGAAGTTCAGTTTCGGTTGTGCACAACCGGTAATGGTACGGTCTTCATAAGTCGGGTCATCAGTTACTTCTCCTGTACGTTCTCCAGTTTCCGGATCTCTTTTATAATAAGTAGCGACTCCATTTTCATTATATCCTGCAAATTCCCAAGTATAGAATGTTCCAAGTGGTTCACCTTCAATGATGCGTTGTGTAAAGCCTTCGGCAGATACCCCAGCTACCATAGGATCACCTTGTGGAAATCTATCTGTGGAAAATTGTTCGTTTGACAACCGGTCTACAGTATTCTTGTTGTGAGATAAAGTAACAGTGGTGCTCCATTCAAAGTTACGGGTGCGGACCGGAACGGCGTTGATAGAGATTTCTATACCTTTGTTGGTGATTTCGCCGACATTGGCTTGAATGGTACTGAATGGATAGAGGCTGGTAGAAACCGGATAGTTCCAAATCAGGTCTTTGGTTTTTTTGTTATACCATTCGATGGTACCGTTCAGGCGTCCGTTGAAGAAAGCATAGTCGATACCGATGTTGAGCATGCCGGTGGATTCCCATTTCAAGTCGGGATTGGCGTTCTTGGTAGCAGCCAGTGTGCGCCAGCTTTTTCCGTTGTAAGTAAAGAAGCCCGATGCGCCGTAGGTTTCATACGGAGTATAAGCTCCGAAGCCCAATGCATTACCACTCACACCGTAACCCACGCGGAGTTTCAAGTTGCTGAGCACGTCTTGGTTTTTCATGAACTCTTCTTCGGTGATGTTCCATGCCGCGCTGATCGAAGGGAAGGTACCCCAGCGGTTGTTCTTTCCGAATACGGAAGAACCGTCGCGACGTACTGTAGCCTGAATCATGTATTTGCTGTTGTATGAATATCCGACACGGCCATAGAACGAAATGTTGCGTACGGTTTCTTTCGTTCCGCTCTCGATGGCCGGGATGCCGTCGATGGTACTGGCGTATGTCAGCTGATACCATTTCAAGGTGTCATCGTAGAAGTCGTGTACGGTCAGGCCAAAACCGTCGTTCGACATTCTTTCTTCCCACGAATAACCTGCCATGATAGACAACTTGTGCGCGTCGTTGATGGTGGTGTCATAGTTTCCGTAGGTTTCAAAGATGTGTTCGTGCCCGAAGTACGTATTGCGCTTCGCCTGTCCGTTTTGTGCGTTGATACCTGGTTGCTGGGTGTTGTGCGTATGATATTCGCTATAGGTTCTCTGGTTGTTCGTAAACGAATAGTTGGCACTCCATTTCAGGCCTTTTACGATTTCCAATGTCGCTTTACCGATGAATTGGGTGTTTTTGTAAACCGTTTCCGATGTGTCTTCATAAATCAATGACATTGGGTTCATGTTCTGGCTGCCCGAAGCAGTTGTCCAATTTCCGTTTTCATCGCGTACCGGAAGCAACGGAGAGAAATAGTTCATGGCGTCCAGTACAGATACGCCTTCTTGCCCCATCGGGACGCCTACGCCTTTTCCGTAGCGTGAGTTGATACCTGCCGAGAGTTCCAGACGGTCTTTGAGGACTTTGGTCGTAATCAATGAACGTACGTTCAAGCGGTCCATGTTAGTGCCTCGGATAACGCCTTGACGGTCTTGGTAGTTGATACTTGCCATATAAGTGGTTTTTTCCGAACCGCCGGTAATGGAAAGGTTGTGGTTGTGGCTTATGCCTGTGCGGAGCACTTCATCTTGCCAGTCGGTATTGGCTCCCATGTCGTTGGCTAAGGTCAAACCGTTTTTCTCGGCATAATACCGGAGGTCGTCGGCTGTAGCCATATCCATTTTCTTCAGAATCTTGTCGAAAGCCACATATCCGCTATAGCTTACGTTGGTGCGTCCCTTCTTGCCTTTTTTGGTGTTGATAATGATTACACCGTTGGCAGCTTTCGAACCGTAGATGGCGGTTGCGGTAGCGTCGCGCAGCACGTCGATGCTTTCGATGTCATCGGGGGCAACCATCGAGATATCTACCCCCGGGATACCATCGATGACATAATACGGCTGCATGGCTGCGCCTTCACGCAAAGAAGAAGCACCACGCAGGGTGATGCTTGGTGTGCCGTTCGGGTCGCCTGTAGTGGTAATGGCAAGTCCCGGCACTTTGCCTTGCAGCAACTGGGCAGGGTCGGTGTAGACACCCACGTTCAGGTCTTCTGCCTTGATGGTGGTGATAGAGCTGGTCACGTCTTTGCGCTGCATCGAACCATAACCGATGACAACAACTTCGTCCAGCAGTTGGTCGTCTTCTTTCATTGTTACGTTGATGACCTTGGAGGTGGCTTTTATTTCTTGGTCGGTGAAACCAATGTAAGAAAATACCAAGATTTTCCCTCGGTCCACCTTGATGGAGTACTTACCGTCGAGGTCGGTAATACTTCCGTTAGTTGTTCCTTTTTCTACCACACTTACTCCTATCAGCGGCATTCCGGATTGGTCTTTCACCGTACCCGTCACTGTGTTTTGGGCAAATGCGTAGGTACACACTAAAAGAAAAATAGCAAGAGAAGCGAGTTTTCTCCGCATCCATTTGTTAGTTGTCTGTTCGCTTTGCATAAGTTATTAGATTTTAACGTTTAACTTAACATTGTAAAATAACAATGTTTCTTTGCATGGCGAATTTATATAATATTTCTTATAAATTGTAATATCTATTACAAAATTATACAGATTTATGTTCGAGAACATAGAAAATAGTGGCTTGTTTCTCCTTTAAACTTGCCATATCGTCTTCTGTTTTTGTTTGTGTGGAAGGCCGAATGCAGCTGCTTTGAAAAAGAAATTTGTCCGCTCCGGCAAACGATTACAGCATGTCTGTAGGTTTTAATCTATTGAAACCATCGTTCAAACAAGCTGAAACTTTGGTTTCAGTGCTCTGAAACTAAAGTTTCAGTATATTGAAACAAACCTGAAACTGCATTGCCCCGCAATACGTGGCTGTGTGTTTGGGGGAGGAATGTATGGCTTGATGTGAATCGGAGGTGTATCGCCAACCGACAAATAGGGAAATTCCTACCGGGAAATAGGGATTCCCTACTTGTGGTATGCCGGAATTTAGTTAACTTTGTATTGTCGAAAAAAGTGAGGTATATATTAATAAGGTAATCATAATGCGCATGGATATGAAAACAAGATTAGGAATTTCGTTGTTGATAGCTTGCTTGCCGTGGCTGGCTATGGCACAGAACGACGACCTTTATTTCGTTCCGAAGAAAGAAAAGAAGGCGGAAACGAAAACCGAGGTGCGCCAGGTGACGAAGCAGACAACAACTACTACTACCACAACGGCATCGGTTTCTCCAGGCACAGCGGTGGTGGTAAAAGATGTGACTGGAAAGACACGCGACATAGACGAATATAACCGCCGGTACACGTCGAGGGAAAACACGTTCAGTATGCAGAACGATACACTGTATATAGAAGAGAAACCTTACGGCGAACGGGGGGAATGGGTAAACGGATTCGAAGGCTCGCAAGACGATTACGAATACGCCATGCGCATCATCCGTTTCCGCAGCCCGGCGTATGCCATTCCCATCAGCAGCCCGCTGTATTGGGACGTGGTATACGGCGCGTATCCGTCGTGGGAATGGAATGTATACGATGACGGGCTGTACGCGTATGTGTTTCCCACGTTCTCCAATCCGCTTTGGTGGGATTGGCGTTGGAACTGGAGCGTAGCCGGTCCGCGTTGGGGATATGGGTGGAGCTGGTACTCGCCTTGGTATTATGGCGGCTGGTATTCTTCGTATTGGTATGGCGGATACTGGGGCGGCTGGTATGCCGGCTATTGGGGGCCGTGGCATCATCCGTATCCGTATTGGGGAGGCGCAGGATGGCATCACCGTCCGGGATTTACCGATTATCGCCCTACACGCTACATGACTTCGGGCGGTTCACATACGCGTCCGCGCTATGCGACCAGTACTTCTCGTCCTTCACGTGTGACAACTGGAACCCTAAGTCAGGCAAGAGGGAACAGCGCAGTACGCCGTTCTTCTATCGGAAGAGTGGTGCAAGGTTCCGGAACGCGCGGTGAAAGCCAGTCCGTCCGTCCGGGAAGATCCGTCATACGAGGGAACAATGCCTCCGGGACGATGCGTCCAGGCTCCCGCTCACAAGGCGTATACACACGCTCCAGCCGGAGTGTAGACCGTACCGGGTCTTCGTATAACCGTCCGAGCAGTACACGCAGGAGCGTGAACTACAATAATAACAATTCGTTCAACCGTAATTCGACGACGCGCAGCAATAGCTTTAACCGCAGTTCGGGCGGAAGTTTCAACCGGAGCGGCGGTGGAAGTGTAAGCAGAGGCGGAGGCGGTGTGAGCCGTTCTTCGGGTGGCGGAGGCCGTAGAAGATAAACCTATATATAATAAAGGTATAAAGGAAAACAAGATGAAAACAAGAATAATTTCTTTGGGAATACTGGCAATGGCTGCTTCTGCAGCTGTTGCCCAAACACAATATGATGCTGCCCGTTTCGGCACGGGAGAGCTGAACGGTACGGCTCGTTATGTAGGTATGGGAGGCGCGATGAGTGCCTTGGGTGCGGATATATCGACTATGGGAACGAATCCGGCGGGTATCGGGCTGTTCCGCAGTAATGATGTCTCTGTATCGTTCGGATTTAACAAGAACCTGACGCAAAGTGATTTCGGCGGGTCGGTCATGAAGGATGACCGTACACGGGCTTCTTTTGACCAGATAGGCATTGTATACAGTATGAAAATCGGGAACCGGACAGACTTGCGTTACCTGAATTTCGGTTTCAACTATCATAAGCTGGCTAATTTCAACCGCCAGTTCTCGTCGGGAGGCAATCTGAACGGGGCGTCCATGAGCTGGCAGATGCAAGATATGATATTGAATTCCGGCGATATCTATTCGCAGGAGGCTTTCGACAACTTGATTGATGACAATAATCCCTACCGTTCGGACGCTTTTCTTTACACGCCTTTCCTGAGCATGATGGGGGCACGTACGGGTCTGGTGACCAGTTCGGGCGATTTTGGAGATACCAGCGGGTTTTATATGATGGGCTGGAACGGTCAAGACGGCCAGTATTACAGCCGGGAAGAGGGAGGCATCAATGCCTACGATTTTAATGTATCCTTTAATGTGAAGGACCGTTTTTATTTCGGTCTGACATTAGGAGTGTATGATATCAATTATCATCGTTACTCTTCGTATGCCGAAAATATTGTAGATGATTACGAAGTGGATAACGGAGGGTTTACACTGAATAATTGGTTTGATACGGAAGGTACCGGGTTTGATTTGAAATTGGGTGCCATTATCCGTCCGTTCGAGTATTCTCCCTTCCGTATCGGTCTGGCAGTACATACGCCGATATGGTATGCTTTGTCAGATACATACACGTCTACGTTGGGCACCAGTGTATTGGCTATGCCTGAGGATTATCATGAGAATTTGGGCGAGTATCTGCCTTCGGGAGCTTATGGCTGGGATTATTTGTTGAATACGCCTTGGAAGGTAAATGTAAGCATGGGTACGACTGTGGGTACGGTATTGGCGTTGGATGCCGAATATGAATACGCTAATTTCGGTTCGTCGAAATACAAAGACCGCAATGGGTATGAATTGGCTTCTTCGAATGAGGCGGTTGATAAATACTTGCAAAGTACGCATACGGTACGTGTCGGTATGGAGGCGAAATTGACCCCACGCTTCAGTTTCCGTGCAGGATACAATTACATGACTTCCCCGATTAAGGATAATTCGGCACGTTATGTTCCGAGCTTGCCGACGAATGCGGATGACCAGATTATTTATGATGTAACCCGCACCGACCCCGAATATCATAACCTGAAGGCCCGCAATACGTTGACGTTAGGTTTGGGATACCGTGGAAACTTGTTTTATTGCGATGTTGCCTATAAGTATGATTTCTACAAGTCGGATTTCTATATGTTCGATGATTACCGTTTCTCGGATGACGGCAATTCGATTGTGGGACGTAATGCTCCTGCCAAAGTGAACCATGACCGCCATCAGTTGCTTTTTACGTTAGGAGTAAATTTCTAACAATATTTCTTGTTATGGAGTTATATCACGGAAGCTATATGGCAATACCTTCTCCCGAAATCGTAAAAGGTAAATTTACGAAAGATTTCGGGGAAGGTTTTTATTGTACCGAACTGAAAAAGCAAGCTGTGAAATGGGCTAAGCGATACGATACTCCGATAGTGAATATATATGATTATCAGAGTAATGAAGCTTTGAATATTTTACAATTTGAAAGCATGACTGATGAGTGTTAGATTTTATTGTTGCTTGCCGAAGTGGGAAACCACATAATTATGATATTGTGATAGGTGCAATGGCAAATGATCAGATATATAATTATGTGGCAGATTTTATGAATGGTGTTCTTACGAGAGAGCAGTTTTGGGTATTGGCAAAATTTAAATATCCTACGCATCAGATAAGTTTCTGCACATCGGATGCTTTAAAGTGTATTACTTATAAAGGTCATGAGGAGGTAAAGGAATGAACGGTAGGGAAGATAGCAAGCTGAATGATTTGTTTTTCGTGTGCAGCTTGATTGAATATGTGGCACGAAAGACGAAGAATGAACGTAAGATAATCGTAAATGCTTTGGGACATAAAGGGCTGGAACATTTTTATGATTTGGCTGAGGTTTACCATTGCGAGAATATTGATAAAGTGACAAGCGAAATAATAAATAAATATCATATATCCATCGGGAAATATGACAATGTGGCTAAAGCGGAAGATAATGTGCCGACACATTGGGATATAGGAAAAGTGATGCAACGGTTAGTGTTGAAAGTGTCGGAAGAATCTCATAAAGACATTATCAGTGCACTTATTGAGGTCTACAATTCGTGGATAGTTCCTAAGATAGATAATTATAACAGCTCGATGTATTACGAGAATACGAGTTATCAGTATGCATCGTATTGTGCGGGAAGAGCTTTATAGGATTAAATGAATTGAACACAGAGACACAAAGGGACAGAGGAAATATTTAAATTATAAAACTCTGTGCCTTTGTGTCTCTGTGTTTTTTAGTTATTCTTTTGCCGAGAACCGGATTACGCTGAAGGAGTAAGGCGGCAGGGTGTAAGCCAACTTCTCGCTGGCTGTTAATGCCTTTTCCACCGGTTTGGCATTCCGGTCGTCAGGGTCTCCTGAAAGCACAATGGCTTTGGCTTGTTTGTCCTTGACATCTTCCGGAAGATTCAGTTGGGAATGAACTGTTGCGGGAAGCAGGTTGACCAGTTTGACGATTAAATCTCCGGTTTTGCTGTCGCGCACGATGGAAGAAGCGATGCGGCTGCGTACATCGTTCCGGTTGTTGTCTATTTTGCTTTCGGCAGGCAAATAGCGGTCACCCGAGTTTTGCCCGTACAGCAATTGGGTATAATATCCTACCGAGGGTTTTACTTCTTTGTTATTGAAATAAATCAGGTCCGGATTCCATTGTGTATAGCCCTCTTTTGCCAATAGCGGCGCATACGAAGTCATCAATACCATGTCGCCGTTCCGTTCCACAGCGGTCAGATACAGGGCTTCCGCCAGTGCCGTTTCGATGTTATTGGGACGTCCGGGCAAGTGGGCGGCATATTCGCCTAAATAGACTTTCGATTTCGAACGGTCGTACTTGTCGTAATAGTTCTGATTATAAATGAACCACCCCGGCGTATTGTAATAATGCTCATCCACCATGGGCACGTTCAAGCGGTCTGCCAGGTTCCAACCTTCTTCGTAGTCAGTTCCTTCATAAAACGGACCTACCGTACCGATGACCGTGATTTCGGGATGATGTTTTTTGATGGCATCGTAGATGAGGATGAAACGTTCTTCGAATACGTCGGTTATCTGGTCTTCGTTTCCTATGCCGATATATTTCAGGTTGAACGGTTCGGGGTGTCCGGATTCGGCGCGTAACTTTGCCCATTGGTTTTTCTTCGGGTCACCGTTGGCGTAGTCTATCAGGTCGAGGATGTCTTGAATGTATGCATCCATGTCTTCCATTGGGATTCCTCCTTGTTGTCCTCCGCCTAATAATTTGCCCGGAATATTGGCAGAGTTTTGGCAGGGCACGCCTGCGGCAAGCACCGGAAGCGGTTCGGCACCGATGTCTTCGCAGAACTGGAAGTATTCGAAATAACCCAATCCCATGGTCTGGTGGTATCCCCAGATGTTTTTCATGGGCTTGCGGCTTTCCAATGGACCTACCGTGTTTTTCCAGCGGTAGATATTTTCCAGTCCTTGTCCGTGCGATGCACAACCTCCGGGGAAGCGTACGAAGCGCGGACGGATGTCTGCAATGGCTTGTGCAAGGTCGGGGCGGAGTCCGTTCTTATGTCCTTTGAACGTGTTTTGGGGGAATAGCGAAACCATGTCCAGGTCGTATTGCCCTTCTGTCAACAAGCTGATGCCCAGTGTGGCGGCATCTGCAGAGGCTTTTGCTTGTAGGGTAGTGGACACTTTTTTCCATTCTTTGGAAGAAATGCTTACCGTTTTGCTGGCAAGTACAGAGCCATCCGGGCTATATAGGCTTATCTTGGCTTTTCCGCTTTTCCCGGCTGTGCGGGCAAAGAAAGAGAAGTTGTATTTTTCGCCTTCCTTAATGACCATGCCATCGAATCCGGTATTGCCCAGTTCTGCTCCGGCTTGGTTTACCTTTAATGATACATAGTGCGAATTGTTTGGATGGATGGGTGAGGAGGTTTGAACACTCATTTCGGCTCCTTCACCCTTCAGAGACCAGGCGTATGTAGGTCCCCATTCCTTGATCCGGTGGTTTTCTCCTGCTACATATTCGAAGTCGCGGTTCTGCACCAGTTCGGCGTATAACCCTCCGTCTGCTCCATAATTGATGTCTTCAAAGAATACGCCGATGAGTTTATCACTGATGGCTTTTTCTTTTTCAGGTTGTACGGTCAGTTCTAAGTTGACAGATTTGAGGTCGGCAAAACGGGTTTTGTCTTGATCGGTTTGTTCGTTGAATAGCATGTTCCGGTATTCGCAACTTTCGGCAAACCGTTGCAGGCGTTCCACGTCATACCAAGCGACTTTCTGCAATGTACCTTCTTCGGGCGTGTTATTTATCTTCTCCGTCCGCTGAGGATATTTGCTCCACGACTCGGATACATGTTCTTTGAATTGCGCATCGGTAAAGTAAGTTTGCCTTTTCCAGTTCAGCAGGTCAGTTGAGGCGGCATGGGCGAATTCTTTTCCGTTCCCGTTCAGTTGCCATACGCAATGCCATACGCCTTGAGCGTCGCGGTACAGTTCGGGTTTTATCATCCGTTTTTCCGCTCCCCAAGCTCCATAATCGCATTTCACGTATCCTCGTTCGTTTCCGATGCTGAACCATTCTTCTCCGTCTCTGCTCCAAGCGAATTTCAGTCCGCTTCGTCCTTCATCGGGAGTGGTGGCATACGAGAACAAGTAAATCGAATCGGGTTGGCTTAACCCTTCTTGGGCATGTGCCTGCATAGGCGCCAGCCCCATGCCGGCACAACAGGCTGCAATCCATGCAAAGTGTTTCATAGGTGTGGTATTTATTTGGTTAATGTGACGCGTTTGATGGTTCCGTCTTCGTTGAACTCCAGGCGGTCGATGCAGACTTCGCGGTGTACGCCCGGACCTTTGTCTTTATCCAAGTAGTTTTTATTGATGCGGTGATATACAATGTACCATTCATCGGTACCGGGTTTACGCACTACCGAGTTGTGTGCCGGTCCGTATATCTCTTTCTCAGGGTCTTGGAGGGTTACGACAGGGTCTTTGGCAACCTTTATCGGACCGAGAGGAGAATCGGACGTGCCGTATGCCACGTGATAGTTGGGCGACCCCGTGTCGTCTACCGACCATAAGAAATAATACGTGCCTTTCCGGTAGAATACATACGGAGCTTCGCGATAGGCGTAGTCTTTCAGGCTTCCGCCTTTAGGGGTCAGTTCTTTTATGGTTTCTTTTTTTACCGATACCATATCGCTATTCAGTTCGGCTCCTGCCATGTAACCGTTACCCCAATATATATAAGGTGTACCAGTCATCGGGTCGGTGAATACATCTACGTCGATTTGCTGCCCGTGTCCGGCAGGTGAGTCGGTGATAATAGGTTGTCCCATGTCTTTAAACGGACCCGTGGGCGAATCAGCTACGGCTACACCGATTTGTTTGCCTGAATTGTCGTTCGGGTTTCCGCTGTAATAGAAGAAGTATTTGTATTTTCCGTCAATCAGTTTTTCTTCGATGGCAGGTGCCCATGCATTGCCGTTTGCCCAAGGCACTTGCGGAGAGCGCAGGTCGAGGATGACACCTTCGTAAGTCCAGTCTTTCAGGTCGGATGAAGAGAATGCCGTGAAATACCAGCCTCCCCAACCGGGTTGCCCATCGGTGGTGGAATAGATATAATACTTACCCGTCTGTTTCGAGTAAAGCACTTCAGGGTCGGCATGGAAGCCGGGCAATACCGGGTTCTGAGGCAATTCACCCAGTTCCTCCGGCTTTCCCCATTGGTCGGTAATACGTTTCAGCTCAGCACGCGTAATGGGGATAACGGTTCCGTGACGCGGATGGAAATCCATACTGACGGCATGGTCAATAACCTTGAAATGTTCCAGGTCGGTGGTTTCCGTAAATTGGTAAGCTCCTTTCATGTACACGTCATACATCAGGATGTATTTGTCCTGTCCTATCAGTTTGAATGTGCCCGCACCTTCTACCGCCTCTTTGGTCTGTTGCTTGTAGTCGGGGCTTTCTTTCCACTCGCCCGAAGTAAGCGAACGGGTGGTGGCTACCTTGATGCCGTTTCCGTGTCCTTCTGTCTTATAGAATAAATGGTACACTCCGTCTTTATAGACAATGTCTCCGTCAATGCACGATTTCTTGTCGGCAGGAATAAACAAAAGTTGAGGTTCGCCGGTCAGGTCGGTGAAATCTTCGTTGGCGTATGCGTAATAGATAACGTCCGGTCCGCCTTCGTATTGCATGGACCAATATACCATGTATTGGCCTGCTTCTTTATCGAAAATGGTTTGCGGAGCCCATACGCGTTTCAGCTTTTCCTGGCCTTTATAACGCTTTTGCATGTTGATGATGGAATGCGACCAGTTTACCAAATCGGTTGATTTCAGCATCACCATGGCACGGTTCGAGTCCCAGCCATTATCCGATACCATGTCGGTCACGACCATATAGAACGTTTTCCCGTCTTCGCACCGCAGGATATGCGGGTCGCGCACGCCTCCGGTAGAGCTGATGACTTTCGAGTCGAGTACCGGTTTGTTGTCGTTCAGCGCATAAAAGGAATATCCGTCCGTACTGACGGCAAAACATACGGCCTCTTCACTGATATGGTTTCCGGTGAAATACGTGAAAAGATAGCCTGCATAGTCTTTTTCTTCCGGTTTGGAAGCCCGCGATATCGAGGTTGTCAGCATGAACAAGGCAAGCAAGAACCCTACGCGGATCATTTTACAGTTCATCATGGTTGGTTGTTTCATAAGGTTTGTGTTTATTTAAATTTACCTTTCAAAGATAGCGGATTATTTGTTATGGTGTATGTTTTTTCGTGCTTTTGATTGGTTTGTCATGGTAAATTGACCGATTAGTTTCTGTTTGGACTGCACTTTTTGCGTATCTTTGTAGTCGAGAGAGGCTACGGCTTTATTATTGAAACTTATTTGTTAACTTAAAAAAGAAATGTATGAATAAATGGTCAACCATTGGCGTATCGCTTCTGCTTTCGCTCGGGGCGATGGCTGGCTTCCAGTCGTGTTCGCCAAAAGCTGAGAGTGGAACATTCGAGGCAGGGAAGGGGACTTTCCTGCTCAACGGAGAGCCTTTTGTGGTAAAGGCTGCCGAATTGCATTACCCGCGCATTCCCCGTGCTTACTGGGAACACCGCATCAAGCAATGCAAGGCGTTGGGCATGAATACGATTTGCCTGTACGTATTCTGGAACTTCCATGAGGAGAAACCGGGAGAGTTCGACTTTACCGGACAAAAGGACTTGGCTGAGTTCTGCCGCCTTTGCCAAAAGAACGATATGTATGTCATCCTTCGTCCCGGACCGTACGTATGCGCCGAATGGGAGATGGGCGGTTTGCCTTGGTGGCTCTTGAAGAAGAAAGACATCCGTCTGCGTGAAGACGACCCGTATTTCCTGGAGCGTGTGGCTATCTTCGAGAAAGAAGTAGCCAAGCAAGTGGCAGGATTGACAATCCAGAAGGGCGGTCCTATTATTATGGTACAGGTAGAGAATGAATACGGTTCGTATGGCGAAAGCAAGGAGTATGTTGCCAAGATACGCGACATCGTGCGTGAGAACTTCGGCGATGTGACCTTGTTCCAATGCGACTGGGCTTCGAATTTCCAGTTGAATGCTTTGGATGACCTTGTATGGACCATGAACTTCGGTACGGGGGCGAATATCGATGAGCAATTCGCTCCATTGAAAGAAGTACGTCCGGACAGCCCGTTGATGTGTAGTGAGTTCTGGAGCGGATGGTTCGACAAATGGGGAGCCAATCACGAGACCCGTGCGGCAGATGACATGATTGCAGGTATCGACGAGATGCTTTCGAAGGGGATTTCGTTCAGTCTCTATATGACACATGGAGGTACCAACTGGGGACACTGGGCAGGAGCCAACTCACCCGGATTCGCGCCGGATGTGACTTCGTATGACTATGACGCGCCTATCAGCGAATCGGGAAGAATAACGCCGAAGTACGAGAAGTTGCGTGAGACATTGGCTAAGTACATGGACGGGAAGAAGCAGGCTAAGGTGCCCGATGACATCCCGACCATCAGCGTTCCGGCTTTCGAGTTTACCGAAGTGGCTCCGTTATTCGCCAACTTGCCCGAACCAAAGAGTGATGATACCCTCCGCACCATGGAAGAATACGACCAGGGATTCGGAAGTATCCTCTACCGGACCGTTTTGCCTAAGGTAAACACTTCGGCTACACTGACCGTGGACGAGGCTCACGATTACGCTCAAATCTTTATTGACGGGAAATACATCGGCAAGCTGGACCGCCGGAATGGAGAAAAGCAGCTGGATATTCCGGCTTGTAAGGAAGGCGCACAACTGGATATCTTGGTGGAAGCCATGGGACGTATCAACTTCGGACGGGCTATCAAGGACTTCAAAGGTATTACGGGAAGCGTGGCATTGAAGAACGGCGGACGTACCACCGAACTGAAAGGCTGGAAGGTTTATAACCTGGAAGACCGGTATGAATGGTATAAAGGCTTGAAGTTTGAACCGCTGAAATCGGTAAAAGATGCGCAAGGCCAGCGTGTACCGGGCTGTTACCGGGCAACGTTCCAGGTAGAAAAGCCGGGCGATACGTTCTTGAACTTCGAGACTTGGGGCAAGGGATTGGTTTATGTAAACGGATATGGCATCGGCCGTATTTGGAAAATCGGTCCTCAGCAGACTCTTTACATGCCGGGTTGCTGGCTGAAGGAAGGCGAGAACGAAATCCTTGTATTCGATATCGTAGGTCCGAAAGAAGCCCGTACGGAAGGATTGGAAGAACCTCTCTTGAACCAATTGCTGGTGAATAAGCCGTTGACTCATCGCAATGAAGGCGAAGAACTGAAGCTTTCGGGCGAGACTCCGGTATTGAGCGGAAGCTTCAAGGCGGGCAACGGATGGCAGGAAATGAAGTTCGGCAAGCCGGTTTCGGGACGTTATGTATGCATCGAAGCCTTGAACGCACAGGATGGAAAAGACTTGGCTTGTATTGCTGAAATGTATCTGCTTGACGAAAACGGAGAACGCCTTTCGCGCGAGCCGTGGGTTGTGAAGTATGCTGATAGTGAAGATGTATCGCAAGTGAACCGCTCGGCTGATAAGATTTTCGACTTGCAGGAGTCTACTTACTGGAGCACCGAAGCCGGTTCGGCTTATCCTCATACGGTCGTAATCGACTTGGGAGCAAAGCATACCCTGACCGCAATCCAATACTTGCCCCGCATGGAAAGCAATGTGCCCGGAGGCATCAAGGACTTTAAGGTATATGTGAAAGAAGGAAACTTCAAGTATTGATGAAATAAGATGGGTTGAGCCTTCTATTTCCCGATAGGAAAAGCGGCGGTGTTTCGCCGGTTTTCCTATCGGCTTTTTATTTTATGATGGCTTTTTAGCCTTTAATTATTTGGTTTTGTAATATCGGAAAGGAGAAAAAACGGAAAAATGCCTTTTTTTTGTGTTAAAGATAAAAAAAAAGATACTTTTCGTTTTGCCTTGTTTATTTAATTACTAATTTTGAGGTGCTAATGAAATAACATTTTTTATAGAATTAATAACCTTAATATAACGGCTATGAGTTATTTACGATTTGACAAGACGCTGATGACCAATTTGGAAGAATCGCTGATGCGTGAAGTTCTTCGGACGAATCGGTCTGGCGCATACCACTGTTCGACCATAGTGGATTGTAACACTCGCAAATACCATGGTTTGTTAGTCATTCCGGTTCCTGAACTGGATGATGAGAACCATGTATTGCTATCTTCGCTCGATGAAACGGTTATCCAGCATGGGGCAGAGTTTAATTTGGGTCTTCATAAATATCATGGAGACAATTTCAGTCCGCGGGGGCATAAATATATCCGCGAGTTTGAATGTGAGAAAGTGCCTACTACCATTTACCGGGTAGGCGGGGTAGTGCTGAAAAAGGAAAAGTTGTTCGTTCATCATGAAAACCGTATCCTGATTCGCTACACATTGTTGGAAGCTCATTCTACCACGACGCTTCGTTTGCGTCCGTTCCTTGCTTTCCGCAGTGTACGCCAGTATACGCATGAGAATGCCCAGGCAAGCCGTCGTTATGACGAGGTGAAAAACGGAATCAAGACTTGTATGTATCCGGGTTATCCCGAACTTTTCATGCAGACCAACTGCCCGAACGAATTCCATTTCCAACCCGACTGGTATCGGGGAATCGAATATCCGAAAGAACAAGAGCGCGGATACGATTTCAATGAAGACTTGTACGTACCGGGCTATTTCGAGATGGAAATAACGAAAGGCCAACCGATTGTCTTTTCTGGAGGTATTTCGGAAATTGAAACGGAAGACCTGAACCAATTGTTCTCCCAAGAAGCCGACCGCCGTACACCGAGAGACAACTTCAAACACTGTTTGATTAACGCTGCTCATCAGTTTTTGAATAAACAAGGTGATGAATCTTACATCCTGGCGGGTTATCCGTGGTTTAAGTGCCGTGCGCGTGATATGTTTATTTCGTTGCCGGGCTTGATGCTTGCGGTGAATGAAGTCGAAAAATTCGAAACCGTGATGAATACGGCTACAAAAGCGATATACGACTTCATGAAAGGAGAGCCTTCTACGCTGAAAGTATACGAAATGGAGCATCCCGATGTCTTGTTATGGGCCGTGTGGACCATTCAGCAATATGCGAAGATGGTGTCGCGCGACGGAGCACGTGCCAAGTATGGAACGTTGCTGAAAGACATCATGACGTATCTGACGGAAGGAAAGCATCCGAACCTGAAAGTGTGTGACAATGGCTTGATACATTCCGAAGGCAGAGACAAGGCTATTACGTGGATGAATGCTACAACTAACGGACGTCCGGTAACTCCGCGTACAGGATTTATCGTAGAGTTTAATACCTTGTGGTATAATGCACTGATGTTTGTAGGCGAACTGTTGCGTGAAGACGGCGATAATGAGTTTGCCGATCGGTTGACACAATTGTCGGAAAAGGCAGGCAAGGCGTTTGTTGATACGTTCCTGAATGAATACGGCTATCTGCTCGATTATGTGGATGGTGACATGATGGACTGGAGCGTACGTCCGAATATGATTTTTGCCGCCGCATTCGACTATTCTCCACTGAATGCCAAACAGAAGAAAGGTGTAGTCGATATCGTGACCAAGGAATTGCTTACGCCCAAAGGCTTGCGTTCGCTCAGTCCGAAGAGTGGAGGATACAATCCTTATTATGCAGGTCCGCAAGTGCAACGTGATTATGCTTACCATCAGGGGACAGCATGGCCGTGGCTGGAAGGATTCTATCTGGAAGCCTATTTGCGGATTTATAAACGCAGTGCCATTTCATTCGTTGAACGCCAGATGATCAGCTATGAAGACGAGATGACCCAACATTGCGTAGGTTCTATTCCGGAATTGTTCGACGGAAACCCGCCGTTCAGAGGCAGAGGAGCTATTTCTTTCGCAATGAATGTGGCACAAATTTTGAGAACTTTAAATCTGTTAGAAAAATATGATAATCAGTAAAAAGGAGGAAATACTATGAAAGTTTTAATGTTTGGATGGGAATTTCCTCCTCATATCTTGGGAGGTTTAGGTACGGCCAGTTACGGGCTTACCAAGGGTTTAGCGCAACAAGAGGATATGCAGATTACATTCTGCATCCCTAAACCATGGGGAGACGAAGACCAAAGCTTCTTGAAAATCATTGGTATGAACAGTGTGCCTATCGTGTGGCGTGATGTGCAGTGGGATTACGTGAAGAGCCGTGTGGGCGGCTATATGGATCCGCAGCTGTATTATGATTTGCGCGACCACATTTATGCCGATTTCAATTATATGCATACCAACGATTTGGGATGTCTGGAATTTTCCGGACGTTATCCGGATAACCTGCACGAGGAAATCAACAATTATTCCATTGTAGCAGGCGTCGTTGCACGTCAACAAGAGTTTGATATCATCCACTCGCATGACTGGCTGACTTATCCGGCAGGCATCCATGCGAAACAAGTATCGGGTAAGCCATTGGTTATCCATGTGCATGCTACTGATTTCGACCGTAGCCGTGGTAATGTGAATCCTACGGTTTATTCTATCGAGAAGAACGGTATGGACCATGCCGATTGCATCATGTGTGTGAGCGAACTGACACGACAGACGGTTATTCATAAATACTACCAAGATCCTCGCAAGGTCTTTACGATGCACAATGCGGTATCTCCGTTGTCGAAAGAGATTCAGGAAATAGTTCCGCGCAAAAATCCGAAAGAGAAAATCGTTACTTTCCTGGGACGTATCACGATGCAGAAGGGGCCTGAATACTTTGTAGAAGCGGCCGCAATGGTTTTGAAACGTGCGCGCAATGTACGTTTTGTTATGGCAGGAAGTGGCGATATGATGAATGCCATGATTCGCCTGGCTGCCGAAAGAGGTATTGCCGACCGTTTCCATTTCCCGGGATTCATGAGAGGAAAACAAGTGTACGAAGTGTTGAAGTCGAGCGATGTTTACATCATGCCTTCCGTTTCCGAGCCGTTTGGTATCTCTCCGCTTGAAGCTATGCAGTGTAGTGTGCCTACAATTATCTCCAAGCAGTCGGGGTGCGCCGAGATTCTGAGTAAATGTATCAAAATCGACTACTGGGACATCCATGCGATGGCGGATGCTATTCATGCCATTTGTACGTATCCTTCTTTGTACGAATACTTGCGCGATGAGGGCAAGAAAGAGGTAGACGGTATCGTATGGGAGAAAGTCGGTGTGAAAATCCGCAATTTATACGAACAGACTTTAAAAAATTATGGTAAATAACACATTATACTTTAAATTGATATGAAAACAATCTGTCTTTACTTTGAAATACATCAAATCATCCATCTAAAGCGTTACCGTTTCTTCGAAATCGGTACCGATCATTACTATTATGATGATTATGCCAACGAGCAAGGCATCAACGATGTTGCCGAACGTTCGTATATTCCGGCATTGACTACGTTGATTGAAATGGCTAAGAACAACGAAGGTGCGTTCAAGGTTGGTATCTCTATTTCGGGTGTGGCTCTTGAGCAGCTGGAAATCCATGCGCCTGCCGTCATCGAACTGTTGCAGGAACTGAACGCTACTGGTTGCTGCGAATTTATCTGCGAACCTTATTCTCACGGTTTGTCTGCATTGGCAAACGAAGAATGCTTCCGTGAAGAAGTAGAAGTGATGCGGAAGAAAATCAAGGATTATTTTGGCCAGGACCCGAAAGTATTCCGCAACTCCAGCTTGATTTACGATAATGAAATAGGTGGTATCGTAGCCAGCATGGGATTCAAAGGTCAATTGATAGAAGGTGCTAAGCACGTGCTGGGATGGAAGAGCCCGCACTATCTGTATCATTGCGCCGAGAACCCGAACCTGAAACTGTTGATGCGCGACTTCAAGTTGTCGGATGATATCAGTTTGCGTTTCTCTAATTCGGAGTGGAGCGAATATCCGTTGTTTGCTGATACCTATATGGATTGGATTGCCGCTTTGCCCGAAAACGAGCAAGTCATCAACATCTTTATGGAATTGTCGGCTCTTGGCATCGCTCAACCGTTGTCTTCCAATATCCTTGAGTTCCTGAAAGCACTGCCGGCTTGCGCTAAGCAGAGAGGCATTACTTTCTCTACTCCGACCGAAATCGTTACGAAACTGAAATCTGTCGATATGATGGATGTGGCTTATCCGATGTCATGGTCTGATGAAGAAAGAGACATCAGCCCGTGGCTGGGTAACGTGATGCAGCGCGAAGCGTTCAACAAACTGTACAGTGTGGCAGAACGGGTTCACCTTTGCACTGACCGCCGCATCAAGCAAGACTGGTATTACCTGCAAGCAAGCAACAACTTCCGTTTCATGACGACCAAGGATACGGGTGTAGGCTTGAACCGTGGCATCTATGATTCGCCTTACGACGCGTTCACGAACTATATGAACATCTTGGGCGACTTCCTGGCACGTGTCAATGCTTTGTATCCTGCCGATATGGACAATGAAGAATTAGGTTCGTTGTTGACTACCATCAAGAACCAGGGTGAAGAACTTGTCCAGTTGAATGATGAGATAGCGAAACTTCAGGCGGAATTGAAGATAGCGGAAGGCAAGAAGCCGGCAGCTAAGAAGACGACAACTGCTTCGGCTAAGAAAACCGCAACCGCTAAGAAAGAAAAGTAATCTTTTTTCGTAATATACGTTTGGACGCCCGACTTTACGTTGATAATGTAAGGTCGGGCGTATTTTTTTGTAAAAACAAGTGTATGCCTTTTTATGCAATAGCACTGCATCGGCCGGTGAAGTATATATTCATGGGCAGTTGCAGTATATATCCAACTGGCCATGCAGTATATATTACTTTTTTATATGTATAGTCTGACTATTTACGGTTTACCAAATCACTGTTCCTGGTCAGCTTATAGGATGATATTTTATCCTGGAGGAAAATTTTAAAGGACCTGTGTCCTTCCGTGGTGAGTGTCAGTTTATTTTGTATAGGTATCTATAAGCCTTTTACTTGCAACAGCAGGTATCTTCACAATGGCTTCCGGGAGTTTCACACTCTACGGTGCTGTGATGGATACCGTGTTCGCGCAATTCTTCTTTTACGGCGTGTTTCACTTCTTCCATTTGTGACAAGTCTTTTAATACGATGTGGATAGTGGCGGCATTTTCTGTAGTGCTCATTGCCCATACATGAAAATGATGGAAGCTTTCTACGCCGGGCACTTGGGTGATGTGTTTCCCTACTTCTTGTATGTCAATGCCTTCGGGCACAGCGTCTAAGGAAAGGAAAAGGCTTTCTTTTAATAACTTCCAAGTAGAGGCAAGAATCAAAAGAGCGATGACTAAACTGATGAATGTATCAATCAGCACGAATCCGGTCAGCATGATGATGATGCCGGATATGACCACGCCTACCGAAACCAAGGTGTCCATTGCCATGTGGAGAAAGGCACCCCGCACGTTCAAGTCGTGCTTCTGGTTTTTCATCAGCAGCCATGCCGTTACACCGTTTACGAGGATACCGATACCGGCCGTCCATGATACGGCGGCTCCGGATACTTGTTCGGGCTGCTTTAGTTTGTAAATGCTTTCGATGATGATGGCCCCTACGGCAATCAGTAAGATGATGGCATTAAGTAAGGATACCAATACTGTGCTTTTCTTGTAGCCATAAGTGAAATGTTCGGTGCTGCGGTGTTTCGACATGCGGAAGGCGAAAAGCGAAAGTAGCAGGCTGAATACATCGCTTAGGTTATGGCCCGCATCGGATAGCAGCCCCAATGAGTTGAAAATAAAACCAGCCCCTGCTTCGATGATGACGAAAAGCAGGTTGATGATAATGCATACGATGAATATCGAATTGAGCGATGTCAGCGTATGGTTGTGTTCGTGTACATGTGAATGTGACATAATCGTTTGTTTTTTTGTTTGCTGCAAAGGTATGTCGAATCTTTAGTATGACCAACATTCGGAAGTGCTGATTGGGTTTTTGAGGGACGTGTTTGCAACTTGGTTGCAATAGAATCGTCCGGAAAGTATTAAATAAAGCAAAAAAGCGAGAAGGAACTGCTATACATTGAGGTATTTGTATTTACTTTGAAAATGTTTAAGGTCAAAAATAGAAAAAGCTATGAACGAATTAATTGCAAAAATCAAGGAATTAAACGAAGCTTTAATTGCTGATGCCGAATTGCAGGCTGCGAAAGGAAACAAAGCTGCCGGTACGCGTGCCCGCAAAGTTTCTTTGGAGTTGGAAAAAGTATTGAAAGAATTCAGAAGGGTTTCGTTGGAAGAATCGAAAAAATAATAATTCTTTCGCTTGAAGTTAAGAGGTTGTATCATTCGGTTGTTTTGCCTGATGGTATGGCCTCTTTTTCATTGCATGAAGAGGTAAGGTTATGCGGATATTACGGTATGCAGGATGGTTGATGGTATGGCTTTTGCTGGGTGGTTCGGGCTGTGGCAGAAAGATAGGGCAGACGGAGTCTTATCTGCGAGCGGACTCACTGAACCAGGTGGCGTATGCCTTGCGTTACAGCAATCTGGCAACTTCTGCCCAGGCGGCGCATGAAGCGTTCCGCTTGGCTGCGGGTAATTCAGAGCTTCGTGCCGAAGCGTTGAATAATGAAGCCTTTTGTGCATTCATGCGGATGGATTTTGAGCGTGCGTCGAAACTATACCGTTTGGCATTGGGCGGAAGCGATAATGAAATAGAGTCGCTGATAGCCGATGTGGGGATGATGAAGATTTGCCAGCGCACGGCGATGAACAAAGAGTTTTACGATTATCGTAATAGTGCGCTCCGCCGCATGAAACGTATCCGTGAAGACGAAAAGCAGGTAACAGACAAACATCTTAAGCAACGTTTGAATTACGCGGTTTCGGAGTTTTATATCGTTTCGGGTATTTATTTTTATTACCTCCAGCAACAAGAGGAATCCTTGCGGTCTATTGATTCGGTCGATGTGGATGCAATTCGGGGGGATACGGCTCAATGGTTGTATTATATGTATATGCGTGGTTCGGGAGGAATGTATAAGGCTTCTACACGCGAAAAGTTGCTCGCCGGCGAGTTGAGGTATCTGGCCAATTGCTTGATGGCGAGCAGGGCGGGAGGCTACGTTTATTTTGAAGCGAACGCTTTACAGGCTTTGGCGGAATTGTTGAACTTCCGGAGTAACAGGGAAATTCTTTCCCGTACCCAGGCAGGCACATTGCGGCTTATCAATGATGAAGGCTTGCCACTTGATAGTCTTCCGCTTTCGTATGCACGCCGGGCGTTGGTTTTATTCAAACAATATGGTGATTGGTATCAGATATCGGGTACTTACCGCACCTTGGCTACCTATTATAATTATATGGGATGTCCGGAGAAGGCGTTGCCTAATTTGGATACCGCTTTGCATTATGTCAACTTGCATCATGAAAAATATTATCATTGCACCGATACGGCAGACCGGTTGCGGACGTATGTCCCGTCTGGCGGGCGGTCTGTTGAATTGAGATGGATAGCCGATGAAGGCATCAAGACGGTGCCTGAATGGATACTTCGTTTACGCGAGCAGTTGAGCCGCACTTATTCGGCGATGGGGATGAAACAAGAGTCGGACTACAACCGCAATATTTATTTGGACTTGTTGGACTATACCCGCCAGGACAAGTTATTGGAGAGCCGTTATGCCGCTTTGGAAAACGAATCGAAACAACTCAACGCTTTGTTGTTTTTGGTGTTGTTGGGGATAGGCATACTGATTGTGTTGTTTGTGATTCTCAACCGGCGGTGGAAGAAGCGCAACCGTCAATATGTATCGGTTTTGAAGCAGGTTTTCGAATTGTGCCGGAAAATCATTTCGGCTGTTCCGGCTTCGGCACAAGATATGGAAACGGTGGTTGATGCGGTGCAGCAGACGGTGAAGGAAGATTTTCTCCGTATCTTTGGGGCTGTGGACATGCAGATTTGCCTGAGGGATGAGGAAAGCGATTCATTGCCTGTCTCTTTGCCTTTCCCGTTTCCTGCGCAAACTTCCGCTTTCCGTGCCGATTTGGTTTCTCTGGAAAGCGAAGAGGTGATAGGTTGTGTATGGCTGGCTTTGAAGAAGCCATTGCCGAAAGAAGGGAAGGCCTTGTTGCAATTGGTTTCACCTTATTTGGCATGGACGCTTGTGAACGGTGCCAATTTGGTGTCGCTTGATGACGAGCGCCGCAGGGTAGAGAAGGAACAGCATATCCATCGGTTGCATTGGGCGGAAAACAAAAAAGAAAATACGGTGAAGAAGGCTTGCCTGTCTATTGTGACCGGCATTTTGCCTTACATCGACCGCATCGTGAACGAAGTGCGCAAGTTGGAATCGGCTCCTTACGCCCGTCAGGAATCAGTAAAGAAAGGGAAGTATGCATACATTGACGAACTGATAACCCGTATCAACGAATATAATGATATCATCGCTCTTTGGATTAAGATGCGCCAAGGAGTAGTCAGCTTGAATATCGAGAATTTTTCCTTGAATGATTTGTTTGAAATGGTAGGCAAGGGGAGGCGTTCGTTTGAAATGAAGCGGCAAACATTGACGGTGTTGCCTACGGAGGCTATAGTGAAGGCCGACCGTGCGCTTACTTTGTTCATGATAAATACTTTAGCGGAAAACGCGCGCAAGTATACTCCTGAAGGAGGACGGATAGAACTGAAGGCCGAAGAGGCCGACCGCTATGTGGAGATATCGGTGACCGATAATGGCAAGGGAATTTCCCAGGAGGATGTGCGTCGCATATTGGGTGAGAAGGTTTATGATTCGGGTAGCATCGGACTGGATACGGCGGACGATGTACAGGCATTGCGCCGCCAGAAAGGGCATGGGTTCGGTTTGATGAATTGCAAGGGTATTATTGAGAAATACCGGAAGACCAATGCCGTGTTTGATGTATGCCGTTTCGATATCGAGAGTGTCCCCGGCAAAGGGAGCCGCTTCTATTTCCGTTTGCCTAAAGGGGTGAAACGCGCTTTGTGTTTGCTGGGCATCCTGTTGTTGATAGGAGGTGGCAGTGGTTGTACGCAACGGCATTCGGGTCAAGCTGCCCTTCCTTTGCAGACATCTTCTTACGATAGTTTGTTGGCGATAGCGAACGATTACGCTAATTGGGCGTACGAATACAATGTGGAGGGATATTATGCCGACGCGTTGCTGTATGCCGATAGTGCGCTTTACTATCTTAACGCCCATTATCTTCGTTATTCGGGCTATGATGCTCCGTTGTTGCAATTGGTCCGCGATGATAGCGAAATGGCAGAGCAGGACTGGCTTGCGAAGTCATTTGATACCGATTATTATATTTTGCTGGATGTGCGGAACGAAGCGGCTGTGGCTGCATTGGCGGTGAAAGATTTCCATACCTATTATTATAATAACCTGGCATATACGTCGCTTTATAAGCAAATCAGCAAAGACCGTTCTTTAGAGAGCTATTGTGTGCAGATGCGCCAGTCTGCCAATAATAAAATCATTGCGTTGGTATTGCTTGTATTGCTGGCCGTGGCTTGTTTGGTAGGATATTATTTATTGTATTTGCGCCACCGGTTGCATTACCGTTATAATATGGAGCAGGCGTTTATTATCAACCGTGCCATATTTTCATCCGTGCGCCTCAATGCCGAAGGGGAAATCGAGGCTGATGTCTTGCTTTCCCGGTTGTCTATAGAATTGAATGAGCTTTTTCCGGTATCTGCTTTGGGGCTGGCGCTTTATGATGAAGAAACCTCCGTATTGCACTGGCATTTCTCGCGGGATGCGGGTCCGGATGAAGTGCATACGCTGATGCAACGGTGTTTTGACAAACAAGAAATGGTGTACGGAAGCACTACCCGATGGTTTGCCTTGCCGTTAAGGGTAGAGGTAGGCGGGCAAACACATCGTACCGGCATGTTTGCGGTGCAACTTATGCGGCAAAAGCCAGACGAAGAAGATACATTGCTGGTAGAATTGGTGGTCGATTACTTGGCGGCAGTGCTTTATAATGCGGTGGTACGGGTGCGCCGTAAGTATAACGACATCGAATTGGCACAAGATGATGCGCGTCGTGCATTGTATGAAGAGAATATGCTTCATGTGCAGAATCTGGTGCTCGATAATTGCCTTTCTACCATCAAGCATGAAACTGTTTATTATCCCAACCGCATGAAGCAAATTATCGACCGGCTGGATGCAGGGAGCGTGCTTTCGGAAGCGGAAGAACAGGAGCAACTTCAGACGGTGGACGAATTGGTGAGTTATTATAAGGATATTTTTAGTTTGCTTAGTTCGTGTGCCGCCCGCCAGTTGGATGAAATTACATTTCGGCGTACCGAAATCCGTTCGGAAGACGTGGAAGATAAGTTATGCCGTTATTTTCGGAAAGTTACCCGCAAGTTGCCTCGTTCGCTTCAGATTGAAACGCATATTCCTTCCGGATTAGTGATGTCGGGTGATGCGGTTTTATTGGATTTCTTATTTGAGAACTTGGTGAATGAAGCCGTGCGTTATACAGAGGAGGGCAGGTTGATGGTATCGGCTTGTTCCGATGGAGAGTTCGTGCGGTTCCGTTTTACCGATATGCGCCGCACATTTACGCAGGAAGAGTTGAATGGGTGGTTTTATCCTTCGCTTTCACGTATGTATGCCGGCGTGGGTAACGAATTGGTCGGAACTGAATTTCTAATCTGCAAGCAGATTATCCGTGAACATGATGAGTTTGCAGGCAGGCGCGGGTGCCGTATTAATGCTTGTCCCGAAGAAGGAGGAGGGTATACGGTGTGGTTCACTATCCCGCAAAAAAAGCGAAACAGAAAAACGATATAGATAAATTATCACATTAGTATGTTATAAAATCACATGATATGGAAAAGTTTAAAGTCATTATCGTCGAGGATGTAAAATTAGAATTGAAAGGAACGGAAGAGATTTTCCGTCACGAAATACCCAATGCCGAAGTTATCGGGACGGCTATGACCGAAGCCGAATTCTGGGCTTTGCTGGAGCAACATGCGCCCGACTTGGTATTGCTTGATTTGGGGTTGGGCGGCTCTACTACCATTGGCGTATCGATTTGTGCGCGTCTGCATAAAGAGCGTCCCGAGTTGAAAGTGTTGATATTTACGGGTGAGGTGTTGAATGAGAAATTGTGGGTAGATGCTCTGAATGCCGGTGCCGACGGTATTATTCTGAAAACGGGTGAACTGCTGACGGCAACCGATGTGGAAGCGGTGATGGCAGGAAAGAAGCTGGTATTTAATTATCCTATCCTGGAGAAGATAGTGGACCGTTTCAAGCAGGCGGTTCTTGCCGAGCAGCGCAGGCAGGAAGCATTGATTGATTATGATATCGATGAATATGATGAGCGTTTGCTCCGTCATCTGGCTTTAGGTTATACCAAAGAAATGATAACGAATTTAAAAGGGATGCCTTTCGGCGTGAAGTCTATCGAAAAACGGCAGAACGATTTGGTAAGCCGTTTGTTTCGTTCCGATGAGCGTACCGGAGTCAATGCATGCAGGTTGGTGACCCGCGCTTTCGAATTGCGTATCCTTGATATCGATAATCTGGAGCCTGATGACGAATAAACGTTTTTTACATCCGGCAACGTTGTTTTTCTTGCTCACGCTGCTTGTCGCTTTTCTATCGTGGGTGGGAAGTGTGTACGGTTGGCCTGGCGTACAAAGCCTGCTTAGTGCCGAAGGATTGCGCTGGCAGCTTCGGAATGCCATACCGGGTTTCCTTTGTGCGCCTTTGTTGGGGCATTTGTTGATTCTTGCTTTTGGGGCAGGCTTGTGGATGCATTCGGGGTTAGGTCCGCTTTGGGTGCGTATATTCCGAAAACGTGCATGTACACGGAAAGAGAGACGGGCGCTGTATTGGAGTTCGGCGTCTATCCTTGTTTGTTCTTTGGTGATTATGGTGTTGGCATGGGGGCCATGGGGGATAGTGCGGAGCATTACGGGCAGCTTGAAGGATTCTCCGTTGGCGGATGGATTCACTTATTTGTTGTCATCAACGGTGGGCATAGCGGCGGTAGTTTATGGTTATGCGGTCGATTACTATCGTACCGACCGTGATTTGGTGCGGGGCTTATCGTATTGTTTTGTTTGTTTTTCATCGTATTTCATTACGCTTTTCTTCATCGTGTGCTTTTTTACGTCTCTTCATTATAGCGGCCTTGATGTCTTTTTCGGGTTTCCTTCGGAAATATTCCAAGCCTGTTATACTGTTTGCGCTTTAGTTGCGTTGGCTTTCTCTTCCGATGGGAAATAGTAGCGTATAATGTGGGACCTGTGCACGAGAGTGGCGTTTTAAAAAATATAAAAAAAAAGAATAGTTCTCGTTTTGTCAAATAAAAAACGTAAATTTGCCCACAAAAATTTTAATTAAATAAGCATTAATTATGAAAACATTTTTGTGGATGGCAACCGCTGGTGTATTGGCGCTTGCTTCTTGTCAGGAAAAACCAAGTTACACAGTTAATGGTACGATTGCCGATGTAGCTGATGGTGAAATGGTGTATTTGCAGAATTTTGTTGACGGAAATATGGTCAATCTTGATTCTGCTGTTGTAAAGGGCGGAGCATTCCAGTTTAAGGGAGAAGCCGATACGATAGCTCAAAGCCGTTATGTATCTTATCCGGCTAAAGGTATCAGTTCACCGATTTTTCTTGAAGCAGGAACGATTACGCTGGATTTAAATAACGAATTGTCTAAGGTGGCAGGTACGGTATGTAACGATGCTTACCAGAAATTTATCGAAGAATTCTATGCGGTCAACAAAGAAATGCGTGCATTGTATGAACAAGCACAGAATGATTCGTTGAGTGATGAACAACGTAAGGAAGCAGAAAATCAACTGAACGTAAAAGATAGCTTGAGCCGTGAAATTGTGTACAATACGATTTCATCTAACATCACGAATGTTGCTGGTGTACAGTTGTTGACCAGATTCTCAAGTATGTTTGATGCAGACCGTATTCAGCCTTTGGTAGAACAGATTCCGGCCTCTCTTAATTCTGTAGAAGGTGTAGATCAGTTGAAAGAACACTTGGCATCATTGGCCAAGACTGCCGTTGGCCAGAAATACATTGATTTCACAATGAACACTCCGGAAGGCGAAGCTGTTAAATTGTCTGATTTCATTGCGAAGAACAAATATACTTTGATTGATTTTTGGGCAAGCTGGTGTGGTCCTTGCCGTGCAGAAATGCCGAATGTTGTAAAGGCTTATAATAAGTATAAAGCTAAAGGATTCGGAATTGTAGGCGTATCTCTCGACCGTGATTCAGAAGCTTGGAAGAAAGCCATTAAGGATTTGAACATCACTTGGCCACAGATGTCTGACCTGAAAGCTTGGGATTGTGAAGGTGCCAAATTGTATGCCGTACGTGCCATCCCTGCTACAGTATTGGTTGATCAGGAAGGTACTATCATTGCACGTGATTTGCGTGGTGATGACATCGCCGCTAAATTGAATGAACTTTTGAAATAATCATCTACTTGAAAATAAGAAAGAAGAATCAAGAATGAAGAATTCTCAGCTGGTAGAGTTCTTCATTCTTGATTCTTCTTTTTTATAGGCTTCCTTTGCTCGACGGCACTTCGTAATGATAGATATCGCGGCGGATGGCCATTTTGAGGCTTCGGGCAAGGGCTTTGAAGATACCTTCTATCTTGTGGTGTTCGTTTTCGCCTTCGGCACGGATGTTGAGGTTCATGCGGGCGGCGTCGCTCAGCGACTTGAAGAAATGGAGGAACATCTCGGTAGGCATCTCTCCGATTTTTTCCCGATGGAACGAAGCGTTCCATACCAGCCAGGCACGCCCTCCGAAGTCGAGTGCCACTTGGCACAGGCAATCGTCCATGGGCAGGCAATACCCGTAGCGTTCAATGCCCCGCTTGCTTCCCAATGCCTGATAGAGGCATTCGCCCAAGGCGATGGCGGTGTCTTCTATCGTATGATGTTCGTCTACGTATAAATCTCCTTTCACCTGGATGGTCAGGTCGATGCCTCCGTGTTTTCCTATTTGCTCCAGCATGTGGTCGAAGAATCCCAGTCCGGTAGAGATGTCGCATGTGCCGTTCCCGTCTAAGTTGACGCGGACATGGATGTCGGTTTCTTTCGTGGTACGGCGCACTTCGGCGATACGTTCGCCTGCAAAGAGGAATTCTGCTATGCGGTCCCAATCGGTTGTAGCGAGGGCGCATGTGTTTCTTAGTTCTTCGTTTTCCAGCAGAGATGTATCGGGTTGCAACAGGATAGCCCGGCATCCCAAGTTTCTGGCAAGCTCTACATCCGTGGCGCGGTCTCCGATGACAAAGCTCCCGGCAAGGTCGTATTCCTCGTTATGGATATAGCGGGTAAGCATCCCTGTGCGCGGCTTGCGTGTGGGTGCATGGTCTTCGGGGAAGGAGCGGTCGATGCAGATATCATCGAAGGTGATGCCTTCACCCGCAAATGTTTTCAGCACGAGGTTGTGTACGGGCCAGAACGTGTCTTCGGGAAACGAATCCGTACCTAATCCGTCTTGGTTGGTCACCATTACGAATTCAAAGTCGAGGCGGGTGCGGATAAAGTGCAGGTTACGGAACACTTTAGGATAGAACTCCAGCTTTTCGAACGAATCGAGCTGATAGTCGACGGGAGGTTCGATGACCAATGTCCCGTCGCGGTCGATGAATAAGACTTTCTTCTTCATTTTCTATTAATTAATAATTACAATAGTTAGTTATAAAATTATTATTTGTAAATATTTT
>ULVE01098472.1_pt1 | contig 47545 bp, 51 predicted proteins | sample 1959161 | NCBI WGS metagenome assembly ULVE01 (sample SAMEA4835778, study PRJEB28245) | human gut metagenome | biome: gut microbiome; material: fecal sample | place: Denmark | collected 2008
AAGCCACAATATTTTTCCATGATGCAAAGATATAATGCAGCACGCGATGGCGTTACGGGACACTGCGTTCTGACCAATGGCGCGACGCGAAAATCTTCCGACATTCCCGGCTCCGCTTGGAAATGTTGCGTATTTGCGCGTCATCCTTGGTGCCGCCCTATGCCTGCAATATCTTCTCGCATCCGTAAAAATTAATTGTTTAACTTCTAAAAACTTACAGTCATGAAGCAAGTAGAAAATTCTTTCGCAATCACAGGTTTTATCGCAAAGGACGCTGAAATCCGCACGTTCACCAACAACGATGTAGCCCGTTTCCCGATGGCAATCGGTCGCAAGGAGACCAAGGACAACGAGTCCAGCCGTGTATCCGCTTTCATCAACGTGGAAGCCTGGCGCAAGAGCGGCAGCGCGTCGTTCGAGTTGCTGAAAAAGGGCACGCTGCTCACCATCGAGGGCTATCTGAAGCCCGAAGAGTGGACCGACAAGAACGGTGTCAAGCAGAACGGCATCAAGTTCGTGGCCCAGAAGTTCTACGAGGCGGTGGAGAAACCGGAAAAGGCAGAAGAGCCTAAATCTAAGACCCGCGCCAAGAAACAGAAAGAGGCGGCATAGACCGCTTCCACCTGCTGAAAGAGCGGCTTCGGCCGCTTTTTTTTCATGCTCAATGCGCTTGAACCCTTCCTCCTTTTGAAGATGCCATCAGCCTGTTCTACCATTCCCTGCCTTTTATATCGGTTATTCTCTTTATCCCGCTCTCGCGCCGCCACCGTTTGGTTTTACTGATGCAAAGGTCGGCCATCGCGCCTGATGCTCACGGCTTGAAGTGCATTTCTTGCAAATTCTTCCTCCTGTGGAGCGTAATTGGCAAGAAAAGCCGCCGCATGAGGCTTTTCCGATAGCCATGCCCCCGCATCGATAAAACTCCAAAATCGGTCGCAGCAAGAAGAACCGATGAAAGGGGAAAAGTATAAACATCTAAAACATAAATCAATATGTACGATTACGACAACAGAGAGGATTTTGAGGAGTACGGCAAGCAGTGTTGGTTGCTGACCCCATGGAGAGGCTACCGTTCGGCTACTATAGTCGGACTGACCGACAAGGGCTATATCGTCCAAGTAAGCAGCGGAGCGGAGATTGAGGTTTATCCTGACGAGATAGAGATTGATTAACAACCCTCAAAAGCATACCCATATGGAAAAGACAACCGAAAAGATACCGACTTGGAGCTTGTGCTACCTTGTCAATGGCGATGCAAGCGGACTGACAGATGAAGAAATACAAACCATCGACCGCTGGTGCAAAGACATGGGCGCACAAGTAGTTTCGCCCGTCATGGACGATAAATGCAACCTGCAACCCTATTTTTCACATTGCCCTGCTTTCGGTTTGCCGACAGAGGTAGTGGACTGCGACATTCTTTATATCGAACCGACTAACAATGACAACGATGAAAGGAACTGAACATTTCAAACAGGCTATCAAGTCCTATTTGGACGAGAGAGCCAAGACAGACAAACTCTTTGCAGTTGCTTATGCCAAGGAGAACAAGAACTTGGACGATTGTGTAACGTTCATACTCAACCAAATCAAGGCTCTTGCCAATGAGGGCTGTATCGGCATGAGTGACGATGAGGTCTATTCGCTTGCCTGTCATTTCTATGACGAGGACATCATAGACATAGGAAAGTCCGTCAACTGCGGCGTGATAGTCAACCATCACATTGAACTCACAGAGGAGGAGAAAGCAGAGGCAAGGCAGAGAGCCATCAACCAATATCAGGCCGAGGAGTTGCGCAAGATGCAGCAACGCAAGAGCAAACCCACGGCAAAGCCACAAGAAACCAAACAGGCAGAACCTAACTTATTCGGCTTTTGAATATGAGACCACGTAACAAATTCGAGAAAGCGGTGCTTGCCCAAAGCGGCAAGCTCTGCCCCTTGACAAAGGCGCAACTTTCGTGGGCGTTCAGCGAATGCGTCAGCCACTTTGCGTACCGACTGCCCAAGGGAAAAACTACCTGCATGGATTGCGGACATAGCTGGCAAATGGAACAGCATAAGGAACAGCAAAAGGAACATTGCACTTGTCCGAAGTGTAAAGCCAAATTGGAGGTCAGAAATACCTATGTCCGCAAAGTGAAGCAGAAAAGTTATTTCACCGTGCTAACCAAATGTGGTGAATACCAAACCCTGCGTATGTTCCTGTTGGTGGTGGAAATGGAGAAAGGTTGCAAAGCTGCCCCATACGCCTTGGAAATCGGGCAGTATTGGTGGAATGCCAAAGGCAAGCAGACCCTTGTCGCCATTCAGCGCATATTGGGCAGGTATGTGGACACCTTTTCTTTTGGTTCACCGATGGCCATTCGGGGAGATAACGGAGTGTACCGCCATATTGCCACTTTTGACACCTGTCCGAGATACAGCGTCATTGACACCTTGCAAAGAAACGGTTTCCGCAGCGACTTGCAAGACATTGAACCGGCAAAGCTCATACCGGCATTGCTGACCGACCCGAAAATTGAAACTTTACTGAAAGCCGAGCAATATGACCTGTTGCGCCATTGCCTGCACTCATCAACCCGCTTGGAAGATTACTGGCCGTCTGTGAAAATCTGTCTGCGGAATGGCTATATCATAACAGACGGCTCGATGTGGTGCGACACCATAGACCTGCTTAGGAGAATGGGCAAGGACACCCACAGCCCGAAATATGTCTGCCCTGCCGACTTGAAAGCGGAACACGACAAGTTGCTGGAACAGCGCAACCGCAAAGAGGAACGTGAACGGCTGGCACTGCAAAGAATGGAAGCCGTCCAACACGAGAAAGACTACCTGTTGCAGAAAGGCAAGTTTTTCGGCATCCTCATCACGGACGGGAGGCTGAATGTCAGAGTATTGGAGAGCGTAGCTGAGATAGCGGAAGAAGGTACGCTGATGCACCACTGTGTATATGCCAACGCCTACTACCGCAAGGAGAACTCGCTGATATTGTCTGCCACCATTGACGGCAAACGCATAGAGACAGTCGAGGTGGACTTGAAAAGGCTGTGTGTGGTGCAGAGCCGTGGCGTGTGCAACAAAAACACGGAGTATCACGACCGCATCGTTAACCTTGTAAACAGCAATATGAATTTGATTAAACAGCGGATAAGCGCTTAATCACATCAGGCAAGGCATATCGGGGAAATACCCGGTATGTCTTGTCACCATTTTGTTCCCCTCGGTATTCCTGTTATATCCCTGTTGTAAAGTTCCCTTCCACTTATACCCATCTTCGATGCCCACGGCTTGCCCTATCATCATAGGAATGACGGACTGTGCCTTAGCCATGTCGCTGTGAACGGCGGCGCGGCTTGAGGCATGGGCAAACGGGAACACGCCCATTCCCCGTCGGCGTACAAGTCCGCTGACAGGGAAAGGCAAGTTCCCCTGTTTGTTTGCCCGGCAGTCCGTCCGTTTCCTTTGGCAAGCCGTACCTGTTATAACCCTCTTATATTCCGCTTTGCTTCCACTGTTTTAGGGCGGTATATCTTCCTTTTCTACCCATACATCTTGATTGGTACATTCCGCCAATCGATGCCCTTACAGGTTATTTTGCTGCAAAATAAATGTGGCGTGGCTTGCCGTTGCAAACCGTCCTTGGCAGAAATCTTCCTTGGGGCTTCACTCCAAGCGTATTTCCGCCGTCCGGTTTGCCGAAAAGCCATTCCGCCCCATTCCGGAGGCAGAAAAATAACCTGCAAGGGCCATCAAAATATGGCCGACAGCAGGGGAAAGAACAAAATCTGTCAAATATGAAGAATATGAACTACAACAAACTGCGAGCATTGGAGGCTAACACGGCAGCCATCGGAACAGCCTACCAAGTGCGGGGCGAAAAACGGACGGCGACAACAGCCGAGCGAGAAATCCTATCCCTGTATTCGGGCTTCGGAGGTATCAAGGAGGTTTTGGATTTAGGAACAGACAACCCCATGCCTGACAAGATGAAACAGGCTTTAGACCGTCTTGTGTGCGTACTGCAAACCATAGCGCAGGGCGATGAAACTCTTTACAAGGAACTCATGGATAGCATCAAGACATCCGTCCTCACCGCTTTCTATACCCCGAAATTCCTAATCGGGGCAGTCGCCGACCAAATACAAGCCACGTTCCAAACCCACGGCTTGCAGATGAAATCTTTTCTTGAACCATCGGCAGGCATCGGCGGCTTCCTGCCACTGGCAATGACCGACACCTACAAGGCGGCTTTTGAAAAGGACTTGGCGACAGGGCTTGTGCTTTCGGCTTTGCAGCCAGACACTCAAACAGTCATTAACGGCTTTGAAACCATTGGCTCACAGGAGTTGGAACACAGTATGTTTGATGTGATAGCGTCCAACATACCTTTCGGCACGATAAACGTGTTCGATGCGGACTTTGAGCGCAAAGGGACACCTTACAAGCAATCCCTCAAAGCCATTCACAATTATTTCTTCATTAAGGCGATGGAACTGTTAAACGAGGGCGGCTTGCTGGCTTTCGTCACTTCAAGGGGCGTGGCTGACAGTCCGAGCAACAAGTTTGTGCGTGACTACTTGGTACACCATGCCCATATCATTACCGCCTTGCGCTTGCCCGACACGCTTTTCATTCAGACCGGCGGCATCGAGGTGGGCAGCGACCTGTTTATTCTTCAAAAGGACAGTCATAAGCAGAACCTCACCACAAGGGAACGGCTTTTCTTGGAGGCTTGCCGTGAGCGCACATCGCATGGGCTGGAAACGGAACATTCCAACAAGGCATTCACCTTGCCCCAAAGCACACTTGCCACTGGATCAGCCATCGGCACAAACCAATTCGGCAAATCGGTGCGTAAGTATGAGTGGAACGGTAGCGAGGAAGCCATGCAGCAACGGCTCACTGAGATACTGAAAGCCAATTTCACCCACTATTTCAAGCCCTCTCTGTTTGGCGGGCAAAAGGAAACGCAAGCACAGCAGGGAACTATGCTCTCCCTCTTTGACCTTTTCGGGGAAAGCACGGTAACGGCACAGCCTAAGCCAAACACAGGCAAACGACCCTACACGGACGCAATGCCCGATTGGTTGAAAGACGGCGCATTGGTGCTGTTTGAGGGTCAGCTTGGCACTATCCAAAGCAGACGGGCCGACCGCTTTTCAGAAACGGAGGCTTGGTTTGCGCCTATAAAAACGAACGGTGCGGACATGGAACGTGCAAAGGACTATTTTCCTGTGCGAGAGGCTTACTTTGAGTTGTCGGAGAGCGAAACGGAAACAAGGGAAGAGAAACCTTTGCTTCGTGAACGGTTAAACAAGGCTTACGATGCGTTTGTTTCCAAATGGGGCAACTTCCACACGGACGGCAACAAGGAGCTGATGACGCTTGACAGCTTGGGCTTGGAAGTGTACTCTATCGAATTGCAAGCACATGGCGAGGTGATGAAAGCCGACATCATGCGCGAGCCTGTGGCATTCAAAAAGATAGATGCGTCCGTGCGCTTAACCCCGATGGAGGCTTTGGCAAGCAGCTTGAACTATTACGGAAAAGTGAACATGGATTACCTTGCACAATCAACAGGCAGCAGCGAAAGCGAAGTGATAGAGGCGTTGGAGGGCGAAATGTTCTACAATCCCGAAACTGGAGCATGGGAAGAAAAAGGACGCATCCTTGCCGGAAACGTGGTGGAAAAATGCAAACTCTTTGCAGGGCATATCAACACCCTTGCAGGACAGGCAAAAACATGGGCGGAGCGCACGGTCAAGGCATTGGAAGATGTCACACCCGAATTGATACCCTACGAGGAGCTGGACTTCAACATGGGCGAACGGTGGATTCCGACAGAAGTCTATGCGGACTTTGCCGGACATCTGTTTGATGTCAAGGCCGATGTGGTGTACTTCGACGTGAACGACACCTATGTTGTATCATTACACGGTTATTCCCCTATTGCATACAACCTTTACTGTTCGCACGGTTACACAGGTGAGAAACTGTTTGCCCATGCCCTGCATGACACCGTACCCGAAATAAAGAAAGAAGTAATGCGTGGCGGTGAGCTTGTGAAAGTTCCCGATGAGGAAGCCATGCAGGAGGTGGCTACCAAGATACAGGAAATCCGAGACAAGTTCAACGCTTGGCTTGACAGCCAGCCCATCGCCGTGCGTGACGAGTTGGTAAGGCTCTACAACGAGCGTTTCAACTGCTATGTGCGACCTTCTTACGATGGCTCGGCACAGACATTCCCCGGCCTGTCCTTTGCGCAGTTCCCCTACGATGACCTTTATCCGTCACAGAAAGACGCAATCTGGATGATTAAGCAGAACGGCGGTGGTGTGTGCTGGCACGAGGTCGGCGCAGGAAAAACGATGGTGATGTGCGTGGCGGCATACGAAATGAAACGCTTGGGATTGGTACAGAAGCCTATGATAATAGGGCTGAAAGCCAACGTGCATGAGATTGCCGACTGTTTCCGCAAGGCTTACCCATCGGCAAAGTTGCTTTACCCCGGCAGCAAGGAGGATTTCACCCCTGCCAACCGTGAGGAACTTTTCAGCAAAATCAAGAATAATAATTGGGACTGCATCATTCTGACACACGACCAGTTCGCCAAGATACCGCAGTCGGAAGAAACGATGTACGGCATCATGCAGCAGGAACTTGACGATGTGGAACGTTCCTTGCAAGTGCTGGAGGACAGCGGCATTGGTTGGCGCAACCGCCGTATGCAGAAAGCATTGGAGAAACGGCAGGAGAACCTGTCGGCAAACTTGCAATCGCTGAAACAACGCATCGAGGAAAAGAAAGACGGAGGCATCGATTTTCATTCTATGGGCATCGATCATCTGCTTGTAGATGAGTATCATACGCATAAAAATTTGATGTTTCAGACACGCCACACAAGGGTTGCCGGTATCGGCAACAATCAAGGCTCGCAACGTGCGATGAACTTGCTGATAGCCATCCGTGACATTCAAAAACGCACAGGCAAGGACTTAGGGGCTACATTCCTTTCGGGTACGGTGGTGGTAAACGCTTTGACCGAGTTGTATGTGCTTTTCAAGTACCTGCGACCGAGAGAGCTTGCCAAGCAGCGTGTGAGTTGCTTCGATGCTTGGGCGGCCATCTTCACTAAGAAGACCACCGACTACGAGTTGAACGTGACAGGCTCAATCAAGCGCAAAGAACGTTTCCGCACCTACATCAAAGTGCCGGAATTGGCGGCTTTCCTACGAGAAATTACCGATTACCGCACGGCTGAAATGATTAACCTTGACATTCCCGAAAAGAACGTGCGTTTCCTTTCGGACAAGCCGACCATGGAACAGGAGGCGATGATTGAACGGTTGGTGCGCTTCGCCAACAGCGGCCAATGGGAAGATTTGGGTCTTGATTTGCCCATGCCCGAACACATGGATAAAGCGAAGATGCTAATCGCTACCAACGTGGCACGGAAGATGGCGTTGGATATGCGCCTGTTGGGCGACCAGTTCAGCGATGACCCTTCCAACAAAGCCTCACGCTGCGCACAGACCATCTATGAGTATTATGTGAAATCGAACGCACACCGTGGTACACAGTTCGTGTTCAGCGACCTTTCCACCTACAAGCCGAATGAGTGGAACGTTTGCCAAGACATCAAGGACAAGCTCGTGGCTATGGGCATACCTGCCTCTGAAATCCAATTCATCCAAACCGCCAAGACCGAAAAGGCAAGAAAGAAAATCTTTGAGGGCATGAACAACGGCACTATCCGTGTGCTGTTCGGTTCAACCTCCATGCTCGGCACAGGCGTAAACGCCCAGCAGCGGGCGGTGGCGGTACATCACTTGGAGGTCCCCTGGCGCCCTGCCGATTTGGAGCAGCGCAACGGTCGGGCGGTGCGAAAAGGCAACACCGTGAAGTTGTGGGGCGGCAACGTGGTTGACATCATCATTTACGGAACTGAAAAAACCTTGGATGCCTACAAGTTCAACCTCTTGCGCAACAAGCAACTGTTCATCAACCAAATCAACAACGGCACAATCGCCGTGCGCCGCATAGACGAGGACGGCATGGACGAGGACACAGGCATGAACTTTGCCGAGTTCGTGGCCATCCTTTCGGGCAACACCGACCTTTTGGACAAGGCGAAACTTGACAACAAAATCATGCAGTTGGAAAAGGAACAGGCGGCTTTCAACAAGGAGCGTTACCGCGCGGAACGCAAAGCCGAGGGCGACCGTCAAGAGATAGACACCTGCAAGCGCAACATCGGGCGCATGACAGAGGATTGGGGGTATTTCAACACCCATAGGGAAAATTGTGCCATTGTGGTAAACGGCAACTCCCAACTGACAGCCGAAGAAACAGGACGAGCCTTGCACACGATTTCAAGAAAACACCGTGGCGACTTTGCCGCTATCGGCAGCTACAACGGCTTGCGGTTGTTGGTGCGCAGCGAGTACCGTCTTGACGGCAGCTTTGACCGCAACATCTTCTTCGTGGAGGGCAAAAGCGGCTTGAAATACAAGTGCGGAATGTCCGGCTCGTTGCCACCGAGTTTTGCGGCAGCGGCGGCATTCCCACAGGCGACCTTGGAAAACATACCCAAGCTGATGGAACGACAAGCCGAGCGGCAGAAACACTTGGAGGAGGAAATTCCCACCTTGCAACAAGTGATGGCAAGGCGTTGGGGTAAGGAAGAGGAACTGAAACGGCTCAAACAGGAGTGCAAGGAGTTGCAGGAACGCATTAACCGTGCCCTTGAAGATGCGGAGCGACCCGCCGAGCCGATGCCTGTTACCGAGCCTGTCACCATACCGGCAGCATAGGTTACATTCATATTTGACACCTTCCCCTGCTTTGTTGAGAAACACGGCAGGGTTTTTCAGTTTGGCAAAGCAAGTCCTTTGTTTGTAGCCCAAGCCGTCGGGCAGACAAGCTGTCTTTCCCTATTATAAATAGGTGTGCAGTCACCACTTATCCTATAGTTTCGCCACTTGTATTTTCCCTTCCATTTATACGGGCTTATGCAATCCTCCTGTTATACCTGACAATCCGGCTTTCCCGCCCCGGAATAATCAGCGGTGGCCTGTCCTTGCGCACGTCTGTCCCTTGGGCAGACCCACGCAAGGAGTGGCAGACGGACGCACGTTGTACTTGGGCTGGCGCACGGGAACTTCAGACTTGCTGAAACAACCTCGTGTGCCTGTCCCGTCCAACAAGCGCCCTCTTTTGTCTGCCTTGCAGGCGATTGTTTGACCCACCCAAGCCGGAAGACTGTTATAGCTGTGCCAGTAGATACCTGTTACAGATGAAATGCCGATGCCATGTCATCTTGCTCTTGACGTGAAATGCCAAGTTTGGTGGCGACCGATGGCCATGTGGCAATTGCGGATTTCACATGGTCGAGCAGCCCGGCAGCTTCAGCTTTTTTCAAACGGAAATAGGGAGCGACCTCCATAGCCAGTTGGAAGTCGAGCGAATTGTCGCTTTCATCAATGTTCAGTCTCAGTCCTTGTCCGTCTGGATCCGGATTGATGTCGTAGGCGGGGGATAATACCCAACCTTTGCCTGTGAGCAGGAAACCATGGTTGCGCAGATGGTCGTCGCAATTCGATATGGCGATGTTGAACACCATGCGAAGCCATAGCTGGTGCAAGTTTTCGTCCACGTCGGCACCATTGGTTATGATGAACTCCGCAAGGTCGAGGTAACTCGCCCCATCTGCCGAATCCGTGCCGTCTGTCTTGCCGAGCATGGTCATGGCCGAGGCGAAGTGCCGCCGCACTCCTTCCGGAGTTCGGTCGAAACGCTTGGTGAGGAATGTGTGGTAGCGGCTCACGAATTGTCCAAGCCTTGAATCTGACATATGTACTCCACACCGTATGGCAAGCGTATAGGCCAGCATTTCCCATGCCGCCATGTCGCGTTCATCGTTCCGGCTGGGGAATTTGGCTATCCACAGAGAACCATTGGTGTCACATACATTAGCTTTCGGTCGTGCACCTCCTAATGACGAGCCTGGAGCGAAAATCATACGTATCCACTTCGCCTCCTCGCTGTCGCTCTTAAAGATGCCTTCCTCATATCGGGCGCAGGCATATTCAAGCTCTCGGAGTGATGCCCAAGGCGGGATGGATAAACTGCCGTCATTATCTAAAAACTCTCCATCAGGTGATAGCTTGAACCGTAGCCCTCCCATACGGTTTTTATCGAATACACCGAGTAGATAGTCCGATTCCATCAGTGTGCGTTTGGACCGGTTTTCCATACGGGCAGTTATAGCTTCACGCCGTTTGATGAGCAACCGCCCCCAGCGGTCGGGTGATGAATCGAGGAACAACCCAAAGTTGGCCTTTTCGTCCCGCAAATATTGAGGTCCGGAAAACTGTCCAAGGTCGGGGTCAAGCAAACGGAAGTCGGGGTGTTGTAGCCATTGGTCATTACAGCTGAAGGAAAATACCTCCCGCCCCCTTACTGCCTCACAGGTTAGAACTCCTATTAGCAAAGGATTTCCATCGCAGAGGTCACAATCAAGATACACCCATATTTCTTTGTTCTGTGCCATGCTGATTTTATTTCTTTGAAGCGCGGGAGCGGGTCATCAACTTTGCATCTTGCAATCTACGACCTACGATGTCGTCTTCTGCTACTTTTGCAATGTCGTCGTCCAATCCCAACACTGTCAGAACCTTGATATAGATATTGATGCTCACACCTTCGTTGCCCTGTTCGAGTCGGGTCAGTGTAGAACGTCCTATTCCGGCCCGTTCTGCCACTTGTTCTGCCGACAAGTCGCGCCGCAGCCGTGCAAGACGTATGTTCTCGCCAAGTTTGGCAAGCAATCGTTGCTGCCGGGGAAGCAGTATTGTCTTAGTTTGTGCCATAACTAATCTATTTTGATGCAAAAATACCATTTATATTCTTATCAAGCAAGAGTTATGACAGATATTTTCCTGTTCCTACTTTTGTATTCTGACTTTTATACCAGTTTGATGCCACTACAGTTCCTGCACCTGCTTCGGGTTATTTTCCCGCAAAACTAACAGGCTGTGTCCAATCCTTGCAAATCCGGCAAGCCACCGTAGGTGATTGGTGGAAATCTTCCTTTCCGTTGCACGGAAAGCGTATTTCCGCCATCGGATTTGCCGGTTGTCCTTTGCCCATTGACGATGCAGAAAAATAACCCCGATGCAGGCTTGTAAATGAGCCAAAGATAGGGGAAGAAGTTGAACTCTCAAAACCAATGGCAATGGACAAGAATTTAACAAGACAGGCTGGAAAAATAATGGTGTGGCTGATGAAATACTACCCGGTGCGCATCAAGAACGTGGGCGAGCAGCAAAAAGCTGACCGGCAGACCATTTGGGATTTCAAAGACGGACGGGCATACGAGCAAGTAGCCCAAATGACCGCCCAACACCTGCAAGAACTTTTCGGCAGTCGGCTCACAAGCATCGTATTCTCTTGCGTACCAGCGTCAACACAAGAGAAGAACGAGCTGCGCTACAAGCGTTTTTCGGAAAGGGTGTGCGAACTCACCCATGCCATCAACGGCTATCCACACATGCAAGTGTCGGCAGGACGTTTGGCAGTCCACGAACACCGAAAGAATGAAACCGAGGCACGGACGCTACAAATGGCAGACTATGACATGGATTTCTTCAAGGGCAAAGATGTGTTGCTCTTCGATGACATCATCACCAAAGGCATATCTTACGCCACCACAGCCGACAACTTGGAAGCGTGTGGGGCTAATGTGTTGGGAGGTTTGTTCTTGGCTAAAACATTCTACAAGGTAAGATGATGATACAGACTGACACCACAAAGACTGCGGCGTTCACAGGACACCGCTTTATCCGCCACCAAGACAGGCTGCGGCTGAAAGCCGAACTTGAAAGAGCTATCACTGCTTGTTATCATTCGGGCATCCGTCATTTTCTCTGCGGCATGGCGTTAGGCTTTGATATGCTTGCCGCTGAAACGCTGTTGGCGATGAAAGCGCAACATCCCGACATCCGGCTGACAGCCGTCATCCCTTTCCGTGGGCAACCCTGCAAGTTCAGCCCTGCGGACAAAGAGCGGTATCAATCCATTCTCCGCAAGGCTGACAACGTGGTTTGCCTAAGTGAAACCTACTTTGACGGCTGTTTTCTCAGGCGCAACGACTATATGCTGAACCGAGCCAGCCACATCATCGCTTACTACAATGGCGAACCGAAAGGCGGCACGTTCTACACTTGCCGCAGGGCGGAACGCATGGGATTGGAGATAACCAATTTATACTAACCATCTAACAATAAAACGTATGATTACAACAGAAATCAAATTTGGCGGTGTGACATATCCATGCCGCATGGTGAAAGGCAACCAAGGCGAGTATCTGATTATAGGCAGCACGGCACTGCTTGACGCTTTGCAGCCCGGTAGTTTTGAGGACGGGAACGAGGGCTTTGCCAGTGAGGAAGCATCGGACATCTACGACGAGATTTTCTATTTTACCGACGAACATACCCTTGCCTTGCCCGACAAAGAACTGGTAGAGGAACTAAGGCGGGATAATCCCGAATGGTTCTGACAGGAGTAACCCATGCAGGGAGGCCTTTGCTGTGCCTCCCTGTATGCTCGTCCACACCAGTGGCCACTTATAAGGCTTTTCCCAGTTATATGCCTATTATACTTATTCCATTTGTCCTCTCAAAACCAGCCATTTCTCCCTTTATACCTGTTCTCATGGCATTCAGTCCTTGCCCCTCATCGTCTGGTTTTCCGGCTGCGAAAGTCGGGCATCGTGCTTGACCTGTCACGCTTTGAAGTGGATTTCTTGCGGAATCTTCCTCCTGCGGAGAGTATTCGGCAAGAAAAAGCGTCAGGTGAAGCGTGGCCGATGCCCGGACAAAGCATCCGTAAATCCCAAACAGGCTTCGGGAAAAGGAGCCGATGAAAGGGAAAGAAGTTTCACTTAAACATCTACGGATATGAATAAGAAATTTGAAAACCTCAGAGAAACGAAAGAGTACCGCCTTGCCATGCAGGTGAAAGATGCGTTGAATGACTGTGGGTTTGATTGCCGGGCCTTTGCCGCCTCAATCCCCTATATGCACCCAACCTTACAGCAGAACCTGTACAAACTGTTGAAGGAGTGCCTTGTAGTGATGGCAGATGACAAAAGGCGTTATGATGACCGCAACCGCGCATCGCATGAGGAAGCGAAAGACATCATGGCTTACTTGGAAGAGAACGGACGTTATATCCCTTACATCTAAAACGATATGGACTATGGAAAGGAACAGTGTGTTTTTAGTTTATACCTTGATTGAGCAAAGTGAAAGCGTGTCTGATTGCCACGCCCTGTATGCCACCCTTGAACGTGCGAAAGCCGCTATGGACAGGGAGATAGAGGAAGCAATGGAAAACTTCGGCAAGGGTGAAGTGCTGCACGACCTGGAACGGCTGTATGAGTTCCGCACGGAGGACGGCTATGGGTTTACGGTAGGAATTGACGAAATGAGGCCGCTATGAAAAGGAAACGGTACAACTACATCAACAGGCTGGTGGAGAAAATTACCACCAGCCCCTCCAACAATATGGAGTTCAGTTACTACGGCCATTTGGTGAGCCTGCAAAGTGGCACGACTGACTACGTGGACGTTACGGTTTACAATACGACAGACCGATATTCGGGCGAAACGGCTAATTTCAGCTTTGATTATTGGACGAAGGAGCTGGACATAGGCTATACGGAAAACGACAGGTTGTTTGACACCATAGTACAGGCATTCCGGCGCATCTATGGCAAGAGAAACGTCAGCGTAATCATCGAAGAAGAAAACATTTACTAATCTCAATAAAATTGAAAATGGATAAGGATTTTGTATTGCAGATGGCGAACACCATCAAAGACCAACTTGTGGGAATGACCCCGTTGAATGTCGTTTGTTCATGGGGCATTGAGAAATTCGTGGCTACGGAATACAAAGGTATGGCCGCCCTCAAATTCCATGTGAACGGACGGCTGTTCCGTGGCAATGTCATCATCGCTTACAATGACATGGACTATTACGAGGTGTACCTGCAAAACTATGCCGGCACAGAGCGCATCGGCGAGGAAGTGTTTTTTGGCGAGCTTGGTGGTGTCATCGATGAAGCCATCGAGCGGGGCAAGGACGAAGCTGAGTACCAGCAGTTTCTTTTGAAGGAATGTTTTTCTCAGATTTAAACGGACAGCTTATGATTTCAAGAAATTCCACGCCCCAATCCGTCGGGGCTATCCTTGACGGCATGAAGCGCAACGCCCTGCAAGCCGTCAGACAAACCATGCAAGAGAACCGACTCCAATCCGTGCCAATGGATGTTGATGTCGGCATGGGGTGGACGGACAAAGACGGACGCACTCACTGTGGAACGGTGACAGGGCTTAGCCTTGACGGGAAACAGTTGAAAGTGCGGCTGGCAGACCGCTCCCTGCCTTTTGTATTGGATGAGCAACAACTCCCACACGGAAGCCACATCTGGCTGATGCGACTGAACGATGCCGTCCGAAACGCCTTGGCGCGGCAAAGGTGGACAGCCTGACTGATGCACTAAAAGGGTAGCTTGGGTATGGGATTTCAAACGAGCCATACCCATCTATTCCTTTCGCTTTTGACATGAAAGTTAGAAGTTGATGTATCTGACAGGGGATTGCCCTTGCACGTACTCGGACACGTCTTTGTTCAAGTATGGTGAATCGAGGATTTCTTCACCCTCAAAGGCATAACGTGTTCCGACAAATAATTGAGGCTCTTCGACGGCATACCATTTATAGGGCTTGAATACGGCACGGACAATTCCCTCATATACGGCCAAGACATAATCCGCTGATTGTGCCTTGGCCACATTTACTTTCCAGTACTTCCGTACCTTTTCGTACATATTTTCCCTTTTATACACTTCCTCCACATCACCTTTAGGCCGGTAGGTGCGGTTGAGCTTGACCGCCATCAAGCGGTCTTTGCCCAATGCCGTCAAAGGCTCGCAGTCGTACAAGGAATTTATCTCATCTGTTGATTTGATGCCTTCATCCCATTGGTGATGCCCGGCTTGGATATTGGTCAAGACATTCTCCAAGTTAAAGTCACGGAACGTCAGCAAGTCGATGATGGCTGATTCCACGATGTAGGCTTGTTCTTCCGTGAGGTCGTGTCTGATTATATAGTGTTTCACTTCCTCGCCATTCTGAATAATCTCCCTGATGGTCTGGAGTCTCAATGTGTCGTCTTTTGATGTCATGGCGCATAAGGCGTGTTGGAACACGCGGTTCCCATGCCCTTTCCCTATATAAAATATCCGGTTGTCCCTGGGTCAACCAAGCAATACACATAGTAATTGAGCTTGTCCATGACAGACTGATTGAATCCGGTTCGTTGCATAGCCGCCTCCCTATTTTAGTTGTCCTTCTTTTTATTTCGGGAGCGTTTCAATTCCACTCCTGCATCCTTCAGCACACGGAAAACGGAACTGCGGCTGCGGAAGCCGCTGGCTTTCCATATATCCTCGATGGTGTAGCCGCTTTTGTACATGTTTGCCACCAGTTTTTTTCTTTCCATCCGACCGTATGCAGCCTGAGAAAGCACCTTTATCCCTTTTGTCTGCCTGCCCGGATGGGGAACCATCTTACGCACGGCATTCGCTTCTTCGGGCAGCTTGGCCACCACTTTCAGCACATCGGACACTTTGGTTTCCGGGAACAGTTCATTATCCGAGTCAATGCCGTCATGCAATGAAACGAGACGCACGGATTTTATCCGGCAGAACTCCAAAAAGAATGACAACTGCCTTGCCCCCTTAACGACATGGGCGAGCTTGGATATGACCAACGTGTCGCCCTTGACAATGGTCGCCAACAGCCTGTCCCACCCCAAGCGGTACGCCCCTTCAACCGGCTGTTCCTCCACGATGTCCTCACAGCCGAAGTCCGCCATCCATTGTCTGTCATCCGTCCCGCCCGCATACCGGGGAAGGTACGGCAAGTAACCAATCTTAGCCATATAGTTTCAGTCAAAATCTAATTCCGGTTGCAAAAGTATGATTTTTACGGGATAAAACCTTCGTTATCTAACCGAATTATCGATTAATTTCACCTTTCACACGTCACCTGCTTGGCACTTTGTCCAGCTTCAATGCTGTCTATGTGTAATGGCATATAGACGGGCGGATATTTTACGTTCCTGGAGATGTGAATCCACAAAACCGAATGAACGGGAAACTTCCTTTTTTTGTAGCATATTTTAGCCACTAACAGACTGATAAGCAATTATAAAAACCATACTTGGAGTATGATTCCCTAAGAATGGATAATGTTGAAGGAATCTATATGGCTATGTGGTTTTCAAGGTATAATTTTGCGCCGTTAAATTCAAATTTTCCAAGATGAAACGGACACAATCGGACGGATCAGCCGCCAAATGGCCAACGAAATTGCTGCACTTTATGAGTGGGAAATACCATGTCTTTCCAACTCTAAAAAATCATACTTTCATCTTCATATTGCTTTCGATGGCAATATGGCTGGCAGGTTGCCAACCCGCTTCCAATGACTCCCACAATTCCGTGGAGGACGCCTTGGCCTCTTATCACGAATTGTTCATGGCGATCAAGTCAAAAAAGGCCGTGGACGTGGAAGAACTCATAGCATTGGTACAGGAATGGCGCAAATTGGAAGTTGCCGTTTCTGCGACATTGGAACGTGACACGACTGCCCATGCCGATACCAGACATATTTCCCTTGGGGATTCCATCAACTTTCAACTGTCACGCTTGATTGACAGCAGGAAGTGGAGCTATTCCGACTACCTTACCGTGGTGCGTGGCTTAAACGACATAGAGATGGATTCCGTGTCTCAAAAGTTGGTGGCTTCCGTTCACCTGTTCTACCACGATGCCGGCACAGCCGCTCCTTTCAAAGGAAGCGCGAAAGAGGTTATCGGCCAATACAACCGGTTGCTGGATGGCTCACTCACCAAAGGCATCCGCACCAAGCAAGATGTCATTGGCTTCCTGCGAAAGGAGGATGTGGCTTTCCGTTCGTTCCTGCTCCATCTGCCAACATTGAGCACAGGCAACATATCGCTTGACGGCATCACAAAGAAAACGGGGGAAATCATGCACGGCATCATTAGCCTGTCAGCCGATGAATATTCCGTATTTGGCAAGTCGGAGGTCGTTATCCTGCTCGCGATGCGCAACAACAGAAGGTTGTTACAGAATGCGGAAGCCTGCCTGGAGAGTCTGCGCCGTTTGCAACGGACAGACAACGGTCAGGCGACCGCCTACCAATGGATGATCCTGCAACCGTGGATTTCATTGGACGGCTTTGCATACGCGCTGATGAACGATGAACAGATACAGACGATGGAGGAATTGGCGGAACGAACGCCTAAGGCTTTGGCCAAACTGGAAGGGGCGGATTTTCCGTTGGATGCCGAGGGGTTGCCCGCACTCCTGATAAAAACATTCATCTTGGGATATGAATAGACCCAGTGCACAACGATTCAGATATTAATAAACATACTACAACGATATGCAGAAAGAACAGATTGACCGCTTTGTGACGTTGGCTTCCTTGCAAATGCCGGCGTTGGTTTCACAACCCCTGTTCCAAGGGGCAGAGATTTTTGAGGACTATGCCATGCTTACATTCCGTTTGCCCAAGACCTTTTGGATGGAGGAGCTTCTCGATGAGTTGGAAGACCAGATGGAACTGGTGCTTTTATACCATCACGTGCCAAGTGCCGATACCCCGTTCGGTCACCGATGCTGCGCCTATTCCAACCCACGATTCGGCCACATGTACAAGTTGAACGTGCAGGCTGACGACCGTGTGGAGTGCGACACGCTCTATGTGACCCTCTACGACTCATTGGAAGTGATGGGCAGCGAACTCCGGGAAGAGTTATCAAGGGTACGGAAAAACGGCAAGCTCTTTTACGCTGTCAAGGAAGAGGAACTGCTCAAAGACTTCATCTGCCTATGAAGGAAGTTTTGTACAGGCAGCTTGCCGCCACTATTCATGAGTGCCGCACTTGGGTGGACGTGCTGGACACCGACCGTGAATGCAACTTCATGCTACACTCCGGCGGAGGGCTGCACCCCGTCCGTTGCAGGGTGCTTTCCTTGGTCGCCAAAGTGTCCCACGGCGCTTATACCAAAGGTCATGTGTGGGACATTCCCGAATACCGGCTCGACCGTGCGGTGAACTCGCTCAAACGTCGGCCGGGCTTCAAGGAACGGTGCCGCTTGGGAACGCTCTCCATGCAGGATGCGGAGGGCATCATCTACCTCGCGTCACACAAACTCATCCGGCTGGAACTTGAATTGTAACCCTAAGACAAGAATCAAACGATGCTTATCTTCATCCTTTATATGCTCTATACGCTGGCGTATGCCGTGCTCCCTTTTCTATACAAGGGCAAACGTCCTGCCATGCTCCAGTTCTATTTGCGCATGACGTGGAGCCGTAGCTTCCGCAAGTGCTACGCGCTTGGAATGCTCGCCACGCTCATGGTGTTCCACTTCTACCATCTGAATGTATTCGGGAATGTTTATGAACTGGCCTTGTCATCCCTTGTTTGCCTGTCCCTGTGTTCTCACAGGAACACAGAACGGGTCTTTGACTTCTTGCAACGAAAGCACCGTCTTTTCTGGGCGGCAATGGCCACGATTATACTGCTTTTCGTCCCGCATACGCTGCCTCTCGGCATCACGGTGGCCACAGTCGTATTCGGTGCGGTGTTCTATCCCTCCCAGACTGTACGGAAGACATCATCCGATAAGCTGAAAGAATACTTGGAATCTCCCCACAGCCTTGTGGTGGACTATCACAAATGGTAATCGGAATCTTGGCTGATGGAAAGATTGCTTACATAAAAGCCTTTTCCCTGCCATCCCATTACAATTTTGATTGAACAGGATAACGATTAAAACAAATCACGCATGAAAGAAGATAAAACGACTCAATACCGCATCCAAATCGGCAATGACTTGCTCGCATACCTGCATTCAGAATCGGGTGAGAAATACTCCAAAATGTCGGCGTTCCGCAGCCTGATAGAGATAGCCATCGGGGACAAGAAAGAGTTCCCTGCCATCGCCAAGCCTTTGCCCGAAGGCCAGGTGGCGTTGACGGTCAGCGGGCTTGCCAAGCATTGGAACTGGCACCGCACCACGGTGAGGAAGTTTCTCTCCACCTTGGAGGAAGCCGGTGCGGTCAAAGTCATAAGCCGTAGCGGGTATTTCATTCTCACTATCTCTTGTGTTATGCCGGACGGTGAGAATATCCAAACACCCCTGTTATCGGAGGAGGAACTGCTCTTGAACCGCTGGCTGTGTGGCTACCTCACGATAGAAGAATTAGCGGAAACGCTTGCACATTTCATCACCGGAACGGATAAGCTGTTCGTGCCAGAACCGACAGGCAAACGCTCCGGCCGGCAAGCATCCACGGGTGAACGTCTGCACAAATTGGTCGCCCACATCATCCTCCACTGCGCGGAGATCATCCCGGCCAATAAACAGGTGAATGAAGCCCTTGAACGATTGTTCTCGGACGAATGCGGAAAAGATCTTGTGCGTTTCCTACAGCGGTTGACGTTCGCCGGACTTCGGCTCATCGAAGCAGGAACCCCAAGTGAGGCACAAGCCACTTGTAGTGGCGATGAAACCGCCACCATCATTTTACGGCATTATCTCCCCTTTATAACGCAAGAGAAACCCCACAATGGGTTTAAACCACACGGGGAAGCCAAGCCTGTGGACGGAATAGGAAATCAAATTTAAAACGCCTTGCTTCCCCTGCGCTGGGTCTTGCTAATCCAAGTGTAGGCATCCCGGTGAGCCGGATGGGATAAAAGCGGAGGTCTTGACCTCCGGCCCTGACGTCAAGGCTTGCCCACGAAGACAGGCTCTGCCTGCGTAGCCTAATACGCACTTTGCCCCGAAAGGGCAAAATGCAGGAACCGCCGGGGCGGCAGCAAGCTGTAAAAATTGACTGAATTATGGCAAATGGAATCAAACAGGTATTGGACATCAGGCCTGGAAAGGGCATGAGCGTTGGCCAAAGCGACGAGCACCAGCGCAACTGGACGGAAAAGGGTTGGGACTGGGCAACGAAGCATGGCAACTATGACCGAAGCCGCGAGCACCTCAATTTCGAGGTTGTGAAAGGCGGCATCATCCAGCCGGTTGATAAGTCAAGGACTATCACCGGACGTATGGTCGATAATCTGCGTGAGCGTGGCATCACAGACCCGAATGCGAAATTATGCGAACCGAAGTTCCGCACGGTGGTGAACATCATCTTCGGAGGGTCGAGGGAACGGATGCACGAACTGGCGTTCGGCGGCCAGCGAATTGACCTTGCGCATGGAGCGGATAATTCGCACGTCAGACGGCATAAGGACATTGAGGAATGGGCGAAGGACATGTACACCTTTGCGTGTGGACAGTGGGGAGAAGAAAACGTCATCGGCTTCGTCGTACACTTGGACGAGATGAACCCGCATGTCCATTGCACCGTGCTGCCCGTAAAAGATGGCCGGTTCAAGTACAAAGAACTGTTCGGCGGCGCAAACAAATACGAATACAAGGCACACATCACCAGACTTCATGACGAATTGGCCAAGGTGAACGAGAAGTGGGGATTGTTTCGTGGCAACAGCATTGCCGTGACAGGGGCGAAACACCGGACCACGGAGGAATACCGCCGTGCATTGAGCGAGGAATGTACGACCCTTGAAGAACAGATTGAAACCAACAAGACATTGCTTTCGCAGCTTTTGGCAGACATCCGTTTTGCGGAGAAACGGGTGAAGGGATTGGGAACGATGACCTCCAACTTAGAGGAGAAAAAGAAGCAGATGATTGCCGAAATGGAAACTCTTGCCAAGGACTTGAAAGCAGGCCGTGGCGATTCGGAGGAACTGCGTAAGAAGATAAGCAAACTCGACCTCGACTTGCAGAAAGTGCTTGACAACCTCGCCGACAAACAAGACAAACTGGAGGCTGCCAACAAGCAACTCTCGGAGCTTCGCAAGATAGAGGAAGAGACGCGGGAAAGTGCGATTGAATACCGCCGTGACCTCAAAGCCGCTACCTACGATTTGGAACACCAGGTGCGCTACCGACTTGCCGACGCGCTCTTGGGTGACATCTTGCATGAGTTCAAGTCCCTGCTTCCGGCATTGGACGGTGAAGGGCAAAGCCTGTTCGATGACACATTGCTGAAAGATGTGGCCGAGCGTGGCGAGGAGATTTTCAAATGCGCCATCTATCTCTTTGCGAACTATGTGGATTTGGCGACGACCTTTGCCGAAAGCCATGGCGGTGGAGGTGGCGGTAGCGACCTGCCTTGGGGGCGCAAGGAGGACGAGGACGACCGGGCTTGGGCAAGACGATGCTTGATGCAGGCAAGCCGGATGATGAAGCCCAAAGGCGGTAAAAACGTCAGAAGGAAATAAGCAAGTGATATTCTACAACCGCTTGTATCGCATAGGCTTTGAAAGTATGATTGACAGTATGATAAAAGGCCGCTACTGAAATTCTTGTTAAGCAAGAGTTGAAAGAGCACAGAAGCCTCTTTTGCAGACGCGGTGAACTATTTCTTTTGCAAGTCGAAAACAATTACACTGATAATATGATGAAAAGATTTTTATTACTATCCGTATTGTCCCTGCCGATTGCGGCAAAGGCGTACAATGTTCCCCTGACGGATACCATCCGATGGGAAAACCTTCCCCGGTGGGAGGATTTGTCGCAACCGTTGGAGCCGGTCTATTTGGAGAATGCCGTGGAGGTCTCGCCTTGGCGTGGCAACTGGTTCGTAAATGTGTCCGGCGGAGTGTCGGCATTCGTCGGTTCTCCGCTTGGCTGTGGCGACATCTTTGACCGCACGAAACCGGCACTGTCTGTTTCCATAGGCAAGTGGTTCACGTCTGCCATCGGTGTGAGAGCCGCCTTCCAAGGTCTGCAGTTCAGGGACGCCCTGTTTGAATCAAGAAACTTCCAGCATCTCCATGCCGACTTGATGTGGAACGTGCTTTCAGGCATCTCACACTCCAAAGATGATTTCCGCTGGGACTTGGCCCCTTACATTGGCTTGGGCATCCTACATAATGACGGACTCGACCGCCAACCCTTTGCGGTTTCTTACGGAGTTCAAGGACGATACCGTTTGACCGGCCGCCTGCATCTCACGGCTGAACTCGGCTGTGCCACCACTTTCAAGGACTTTGACGGCATGGGTGCGGGCAACAAATGGGGCGACCGTATGCTGTCGCTGACCGCCGGATTCTCCTACACAATCGGCAAGAAAGGATGGAAGCGTGTGGTGGATGCCTCCCCCTATATCGAGCGGAACGAGCGGTTGACCGGCTATGTTCACAGCTTGCGCGATAAGAATGACCGGCTCAGGCAGAAGAATGGCATGAATGCCCGCATCATCGCCGAGTTAGAGAAAATATTGAAGCTGGAGGGACTGCTGGACAAGTATGCGGACAGGCTTTCTTCAATAAAAGATGGAAATGGCGGCAAAAACTTGTCGAACGACTATCCAAAGAATAACTACAGTGGGTTGAACTCACTCCGTGCAAGGTTGCGTAACGCCCAATTGGACGAGGGAAAGCATAACATCGATACCACTTATATCTATGGCAAGGACACCGTTTATATGGCTGGTGATAAGGCTTCCATTTATCAAAACGGCATTGATTCCTTTGGTAATGACTCCATCGCATCGTCATTGCTCGTAGACGGCAAATATATCGGTCCGCCCGTCTATTTCTTCTTCGTGCTGAACACCGACAGGCTCACTGACCAGTCTCAGTTGACAAATCTGGACGGCATCGCCCGGATTGCCAAGAAGCATGGGCTGCGCATCCAAATCATCGGTGCGGCTGACAGTGCCACAGGCAATGATTCCATCAACAATGGCTTGTCGCAAAGACGTGCCTCCTTTATGGCCGGACAGTTGCAGCAACGTGGTATCGATGCTAATATGATAGAAACTGTACCAGTCGGCGGCATAGACAATTACAAGCCGGTGGAAGCCAACCGCAATGCCTGCGTAAGGCTGTTGTTTCCTGTAACGGACACGGCTGATTAGTTTTTTTGTTTAGTTCTATTCTTGGCAGAGTATTCACAATCAACTCAAACCACTGTTTTAGGGCAGGTCGGCTTGTGAAAGTCGGCCTGTTTCATTTGGGCAGGTCAAATTCTGACAGGTCGTCGCTGCATGGCTCATCGCTATCCGGATCCAACGGCAAGACCTGCTTTTTTACCACGACATACTTGCCTTTCCTCTTGCCATACCATAAATTTATCATGGTGTTCCCATGCATAATTGTTCGGTCGGGCATCCAATCGATGTCTTCCGGTTCTTCATCATAAACACCCCGTTTACGGCGTTGATATGGATTGTCCGGAGTGGTTTCTGCTGGCATGGGTGCAAACTTCTTCGCATCATCCTCCGACCAACACAATGCATCCAAATAGCACCAGAAGGCACCGGGCATTTTGAACGTCTCGGCGGCAAAAATGGCACCCACCACCTTGCCCCCGTCCGCTTCCACTTCCTTGCTGAAATCTTGCAGGCTTTTCCCTGTTGTAAGGATGTCATCCACCACTAATACCTCCTTGCCCGTCAAGTCCTCTTTGAAGAAATAGTTCTTCTCCAGCTCTACATTCTCCCTGCCCTTTTGCAGGTGCAGGCTCTCCCTGTCGCCCGTATAACGGACATAAGAAATGCCGCACACAAGCTCCGAGTATTCGTCATGTACATAGTCCGCCATCGTCTTGAACCGCTTCCAATATTTATGCTGTGTACTGCACGGCATGAACATGACAACAGTGCCCGGTTTGGGCTTCAGCCATTCGATTCCTGCCACAAGGAAACGGATGCCATCATGCTTGCCGTCCTTGAAATCCAGAATGGATTGACAGAACTGTTTTTGTGCTTCGCTCAAGTATGGGTTGTATCTTGACGGGAAGTAATAATCCGTAATACGCAGGGGATTTTCTTTCTTTTGAACACTTTCAACGGCTGATGATCGGCTGCAAACCTCGCAACAGTGATGGGGAAAATCTTCCTTGCTTCCTGGTTGCCCGCCAACACCGCCTTGCGGCTGAATTCCCTGCGCAGTTCCAAGGTAGGCGCATACTTGGCGGCAGCACAATAGGCTTCGCCAAGTTTTCTTCCGAAATACCGTACAAGAACCAGTATCAGGATTACCAATGATGGGATGATTAATCGCTCCATTTGTTGTTTTCTCTCGTTTAAAGGGTGCAAAATTAACAAATTAGGCAATAGCTCGGCAAACCATTCAAGAGAAACTCTTTCCCCTGTCTTCTACCTTGCCTTGCTTTTATACGTTGGCATCCTTTCATTTATACTGACACCAACAGTATGTTTCTCATGCCTCTTGCCGCCGGTCGTATTTTCGTGTGCGAAGTTCAGTCGCCCGCTGTTGATGCCGAAAACTTTTGGAACGGTGATTGGATTACAACGGTTGTCCCGACGGCAGGAATCTTCCTTTCCTTGGCGGCAAAGCGTATTCCTGCCCAAAAGTTTGCGTCATAGGCGGACGGCTCATCCTGCACCGAAAAATAACTTCCCGAGGCAAGGGCAAGCAGCCCGAAAGCAGGGAAAAAATAAAAACATTCTCATTATGAAATTTACAGTATCATCAACCGCTATGGCGAACAAACTGGCTGCAATGGCCAAAGTAATGAACAACAAACCGGCATTGCCCATCCTTTCCTCATTCCTGCTGGAGGTGAAAGAGGACGCGCCGTTGGAACTGACCGCCTCCGACCTGGAATGTGTATGGCACGGCTCACTGGATATTACAGGACAGGAGGGTACAGGCAAAGTGTGCATCACGGCCGCCACCTTGCTGGACGCAGTGAGGAACCTGCCCGAACAGCCGATTACTTTCAACATTGATGACAAGGACAAGAGCGTGACCATCCACTATTTGAACGGGCATTATGACATGGCAGGGTTTGGCAGTGATGAATATCCCATGCTGCAAAACGGGAGCGACATTCGCTTCGACATGGACGCTGCCACATTGTGCAATTCCATCGACCAATCGCTGTATGCCGTTTCATACGATACCTTGCGCCCCGTGATGACAGGGATAAGCTACACTTTTGCAGACGGCAAGTTGGAGTGTGCCGCATCCGATGGACACAAGCTGGTGCGCAACACCTATCCCTTGACCGGAAACGCAGACGATTGCCGTTTCATCTTGTCGGCAAAGGCGGCAAAAATTGTCAAGTTATTGTTGCAGAAAAAGGAGGGGAATGTGGAAGTGGAATACAGCGAGCGGAACATTGTGTTCAAGACCGACACGGACAGTTTCAGTACAAGGCTGATAGAGGGGGCATATCCCAACTACAATGCCATTGTACCCACCAACAGCGACAAGGAAGCGACCATCGACCGCCAAACCTTGTTATCCGCCATCCGCCGCGTGGGCATATTCGCAGAAAGGACGAGCCGCCAGCTTGTATTGTCTTTTTCAGGCATGGCCTTGCTTCTTACCGGGCATGACTTTGACAATGCCACATCTGCCGAGGAAACCGTATTCTGTACCTATCAGGGTGATGAAATCCGCATCGCTTTCCATGCCGAGAACCTCAAAATGGTGTTGGAGAACATGGACGCAGCCGAAGTGCGTTTCCGCATGAGCGAATCGTGCCGTGCCGCCATCATCGAACCCGTTTCGGGCGATGGGCAGTCGGAACACTTGGCTCTGCTGATGCCCATGATGTTGCCCGAGTGACACGACAAAAGGTACAGGGTGTTCCCAATGCCCTGTACCCAACCAAACATATTATCTAACCAAAAACATTTACAATCATGCCTAATTGGTGTAACACATCCCTTGTCTTTGAGGGTGACAAGCAAGAAATCAAGACCCTTTACCTGACGATGAAAAAGTTGGAAAGGCGCAAGACCCCCTTGGTGGAAAATGGCTTTGGCGTAAATTGGCTGGGCTGCCTTGTCGAAGCCTTGGGCGGCCATTGGGAAGAAACCTATTGCCGTGGCACATGGTTTTCTCTGGAGTACCACGGGAATATCCTGCGTATGGAAACCGAAACCGCATGGTCGCCCTGCATCGAAACATACGACTTCATCTGCAAGGTGTTTCCATCCCTGGCCTATTATTACCGTTCCGAAGAGCCCATGATGGCGGAATACCTTACAAACGATTTGGAGGGACGGCATTTCATGGCGTGTTACCATGTGGATGCAATCCTTCCAAATGGTGATTATATGTCGGAGAGCTTCGATAGTTTGGAAGCAGCCCTGCAATGGGTGACGGAGAAAAGCGGATGCACCGTCCAATCGGAGGCAGACGTGGAAGCCCTTAATGAGCAATGGCATACCGGCGACAACGAGGGATATTGCTACCTGCATCATTACCGGGTGGTCTAAACAGGCTCAAATTTAATGGGCTATGCGGTTCATGGGATACCTTGCAAGTGTCCCATGCCGCATAAGCCTATATGACAACTTTCGCCACGTTTTTGTCTGCAATAATTTCGGGATAAAAGACGGGATATGGCTTATATTTGTTTATTTTGCATGGAAAATCAATGGTCATGGACAAGCGAAACATTCTATTGGAAGATGGCAGCAGTGCCGTGGCAAGTTGCCCAGTCATTGTTTCCGCCAGCCGCAGCACCGACATTCCGGCGTTTTATGCCGACTGGTTTTTTCACCGCCTCCGAATCGGGTACTCGGTATGGATGAACCCTTTTAACAAAGTCAAGAGCTATGTGTCCTACGCGGACACAAGGTTTATCGTGTTCTGGTCGAAGAACCCGCGTCCCTTGCTGCCTTACTTGGACTGGCTGAAAGAGAAAGGCATCGGCTGTTACCTGCTATACACGCTGAACGATTATGAGTGCGAACGTTTGGAAACAGGTGTTCCTCCATTGGCCGATCGCATCGACACATTCAAATTGTTGGCCGAACGCTTGGGCAAGGAAGCCGTGATATGGCGTTTCGACCCCCTGCTGCTGACGGACAGCCTATACTTGGACGGCTTGCTTGAAAAGGTAGAACGTGTTGGCGACCAGCTTAAAGGATATACCGAAAAATTGGTGTTCAGCTATGCGGACATCGGCAACTATAGAAAGGTGAAATCCAATCTGCAAAGAAACGGGATAGATTACCGGGAATGGTCGGAAGAACAAATGGTTGAATTTGCCGAACGTCTTTCCATGTTAAACAAGGCTCATGGTTGGAATTATGCCTTGGCAACCTGTGGCGAAAAGGTGGACTTGTCCCGGTACGGCATAGCCCATAATCGTTGCGTGGATGCCGACTTGATTGCCCGCCTCGCTTGGCAGGACAAGGCGTTGATGAAGCATATCGGCATTGAAATCAAGGAGGTCGCCTCACAGGGGCTGTTTGGCGAAGAAGCGTTGCCGCCCGGTGCCATCCCATTGCCCGGAAGCCGATATTTCATTAGCCGCCACAAGAAAGACCCCGGCCAACGCCAACTATGCGGCTGCATGGCTTCCAAGGACATCGGGGAATATGACACCTGTCCCCACCTTTGCGAATACTGTTATGCAAATGCCTCCAAGCCATCGGCCTTGGCAAACTGGAAACTGCATCAAGGCAACAGGCTGGCGGAAACAATCACGGGCAGATAGTACATCGGGGCAGCCGTAGGAGCTTTGTTCCTACGGCTGGTTGATGCAATACAGTCCTGCTTGCCCCGAAAAATCCTGTTTTATCGTCCCCTGCGGTAGGGTACATAATCCTCCGCCACCGCGCTCACCAATTCCCTGTCCTCGTGGGCCACCTCCTGCGTGTTGCCGTCGCCGTCCACATCCATGATGTCCGGCTTGGCTTCGATGCGCTCTTGCACGGCATCTATCTGCTGCGAAATCATCGAGGTCGCCTTTTTTACATCAAACAAGGTCGTTTTCAGGAACTCCGGGGACTCCTTTAAGCTGCCCAGCCACGACTTCAAGTACGCCGCCGACTCCTCTTTTATCTGCTTGGCCATGCCATAGCGTGAGGCCAACAGCGCACTGCCTAATTCGGCCACCAGTTCTTCCCTCGCATATTCCTCCGACCCGAACGCGGCAGGTTTCAAGCGGTTCAACCGGCTTTCATGCCCGGAACTGTGGGTCATTTCATGCAGCATGGTGCCGTAGTACGATTCCCCATCTTTAAACTGCAATTTTTCAGGAATGACGATTTCGTCCTTGGTGATGCTGTAATACGCACGGTCTTGGTGCATGGGACGGATGGGGCATACCCACAACCCTTTGTCCACCATTTCATCCAATGGGGCGAAGGAGAATGACTCGCCTTCCAGTTTTACGGGCGGCTTCAGCTCATTGGCCGACCGTATCTTCTCGTACAGTTCGGGACGGGCCTCGCGGAGGTTGGTCTGGTCCACATTGAACACGTTATAGACGTTCATCTTCGGATAGACATTGTACCGCTGCTTTTCCTCGTCCGACAACCGTTTGTAGTCGTCATACTTGATTTTCTCTTTCGTTTCCTTGTCCACCACGGTAAAAGTCGTGATGAACACCGGGAACGATTTCTCGCCCTTTTGCACGGCCACCACAGGCAGCTTTTCCCCGTTCTCGTTCGTCAATGGCGTTCGCGAGCCGTCCTTCTTCCTGCTGTAATTGAGCGACAATGCCGCATCGAAGGTGCAGAACACGGGAAGCTCGTAGCCCCGCTTCTCACATTCCAAAGCCAACATCAAAGCATTCATCCCGTTGTACTCCCTGCCCGAAAGGTTCTTCGGCCATTTCATCATGCCCTCGGTGAACCAGGGCTTCGACCAGTCCTTTTGCAGGGTGGAGATTTTTTCAATCATCAGTTCCGTGAATCGCTCCAACGCCCGGTCTTCCGCCGACGGGCCGTCCCGGTGGTAATCATTCCTCTTCGCCATACCTACTGCTGTTCTTGATTGTTGTATTCTTTCTTCGCCCATTCGGCCAGTTCCTCCACCCGGCAAGCGATGTTGAGCTTGTCAAGGTAGGCCGTCAATTCCAGCTTGCCCTTGGCGGTGATGCCCGACTTGGGCACAAGGAACGCCTCACGCTCTGCCGAAAAACGGATGAAGCGCACCCATGTGAAAGCTAACGCCTCCCCGTCCTTCTCCGTGCTAAACGCCGAGAACACGAGGAATTTGCCGCCTTTCTTGTCGGTCTTTTCCTCCACCTGCTTGCCGATGGTGCCACGGAACTCGATGCTCCCCGCTATGCTGTCCTTGTCAGCGGCCGGAGCGAAATCCACCGCATCGGCATGGAAATTCAGGTAAAGGTTGTCGCCCCGCTTGCGGAAAGTGAGCGTGCCTTGCATTTCCACCCTTGTGCCCACGGCATACTGGGCAGTGTCCGTTTCGCCCCCGTCCCTTGACACGGAGATTTCCACTTGCTTGCCCGCTCCCGACTTGGCGGGAATGGTTGCCTTGACGGAAAAGCAGATGAATGATTGCCCTTCACCGTTGGTCCGCACCGTCGCCGCCCGGCTGACCGTGCCGTTGATTGTCACATTGCATTTGATCATATCGTTATCCTTTTATATAAGTTATGTGTTCGTTATGTTGTCCTTTACCTCATTTGCAGGTTTTCGCCTTGCCCGTTGTGCCGTTCCATTCCCTGTTCATAGTTCCGTGCCGCTTGGCCGGAAAGGGCGATGCCGCCCACTATCGCCGCCACTTGGCTTCGCTTCTGCTCCGCCGTGGTGTCCTTGTCGGAAAGGACAAGGGATAAGTGGTTCATCTCCGAAGCGGTCAGTTCGTGCGAGAAGCGTCCGTTGCCATTGTCTATATGCAGAATGGGACGTCCGCCGTCCTGCACCTCCAGCACGCACTCCTTGCAGGTGGGCAGCAATGCCGAGAGGTCGATACGCCTGTCCAACGCCGCTTCGGTAGCCGCCCTCATCCGTTCCTCCTTGTTGTCAATCTGCAAGGCCAACGCCATGAGCGAGGTGAACATGGTGATGGCCATTTCCACGACGGGGTCTGTGCCATAGCCGAGGTGTGCGCCGCCGTCCTCCGACGAGAGCAGCTTCTTCATCCATTCATCCGGCGACAAATCCGTCCTGATGGCATTGCCATCCGGCTTGTATTTGCCAAGCAGGTCTTTCCCCTCGTGCATTAGTTGCAGGCCGATGTTTCCCTTGGAGGCGATTTCGGCCAAGTATGCCGCAGGGTCGATGTCACGCCTGGTGCCGTCCGTGTAGATTTGCGCCACGCCGAATCGGAGGCTTTCACCCGACACGCCCAACTGCTGCCCAGCGTTAACCGTGTCGCCCACTTTGGCGTTAGTGCTTGCCAGGGCTTGGTAGCTGACCTGGTAGGTGGTGCCGTCAGCCCGTGCATACTCCACCGTCAGTGATTTTCCGGCATCCACCGCCACCACCTTGCCATTGTCTTCCGTGGCCAATACCGCCTCGTTGTCCGTTTGCAGGATGATGTGCCTTTGCTCGCCGAACGGCTCGGTCACCAACAGGAACTCCGACCGCTCCAATGGAAAGGCATAATCCTTGCGGTCTTCAGCCAAATGGATTGCCTTGTCTTCTCCCGGCACTCGGCCTTGCGTCTGCATTTCCTCCATCACCATGCGGTCGTACTTGTCAAGCCCGTTTTGCTCGATAATGGCTATCAGCGAGGATGCGTAGTTGCCTCCCGTGGCATATCCGGCCCGTTCCAATCCCTGCGCCCACCCCTTGTAATCGTCAGCACCCAGCTCGAAACACGCGGCGTAACGGCTATTCTCCAGCAGGAAGCGGGAATGGTGTTCGTAGGAATCCGCCACGCTGTCATAACTGCAAAACTTCTCGTTGGGTGCGTCATCGGTGTATAGACCATACCGCCCGCCACCGTCTATCCAGCTTTGCGTGGCCTTGATGCCGAAGTGGTTGTTCTCTTTTTGTGCCAAGGTACTCTCGCCGTTGGAACTCTCCAATATGCCCTGTGCCAATGTCACCGAGGCGGGTATGCCGTAGCGGCGCATCTGCTCCATCGCATATTCAACGTATAGTTCCGCGTATGTTTCATTCTTGCTTTTTCCCATATCCTAATTGTTGAAAATAGTTTGTGATTTCCTTATCTCCCGCGTCCGACACGCACTTCGTTTTCATTCTGCACGGACTGCTCGGGGGCTTCCAGTTGGTCGCAGATGGCCACCCTTTGCCCTGCCCGGATGAGTTTGGGGAGGTTGGTATCCAAATCGGCATGGTGGAAAGAGGCCGCGTCCACGCTCTCGACCTTTGCCGGACTGGGAAGGGCTTGCACGTCAAGTCCCAATATCCGCTGCAGTACCTGTGCGTCTTCTTTGTACGCCACATAGTCATCACCCGACCGGAACAGCAACAAGGCATCGGGATGCTTGCCCTTTAGTTGCTCGAATTGTTTCATCAGGGACGGAGATACGGCCGGTCTGCCAGCGTCCTGTCCTTCCGGCTTGACTTGTTCAGGTTGTTGGGCTTGTTCAGGCTGCTGGGTTTGTTCAGGTTGCCCTTTCCGTTCGCCCTGCGTTTGCCCGAGCACGTCCGCAAACAGCTTGGCTGCTAAGCAGGTCTTGTATTCGGCCATGTCCTCCGCCGCCCACATCCGTTGCCATTGCTGGGGCGTCACCAACCTCGGCTGCACTTTCTCGATGCCGTCGATGACCGGGGCGCAGAGGATGCGCTCGTCCTTGGTGCGGAAGATGTTCACCCGCTTGATCCGGCTCAAATCGGCGTTTTCGGAAACGTTACCGAACAAGTCCACTTTCAGTTCCGGCTTGTTCTGCGCCAAAGCGTAGTATTTGTTGGCCAAATCCCTGCGTACCATGCCGGAGGCTTCCTGTTGCCCTTGCTTGATGATGGAGAAGAAGCGGTTGATGTCCTCTTTGTCGGGATAGACGCTGAACGAGGCTTCCCCTTGGGGCTTGAGGTACAACGCCCACCGCCCGTCATCATCGCGCAGCATCTGTATGCGGTCGAACTGCACGGTGGTCGCGTTTTCCACCGCCTCCGACACGTCGATGTGCGAGAGCGTCCGCAGTTCCTTGCCGTCCAATTTGGCCGTAGTGACTTCCTTGCCATCAAAATAGCTGTCATCGGGACGGTAACCCAATAAGCCCTCCTTGTTGAAGAAGCGGACGAATGCGGCACCTTGCGCCCGCAAGGCACTCTCGATGCGCTGTTTGGAGAAGCCGGGCAGGTTGTTCGTCACCGCCTTTGCCCCGCGTTCCGTCCGCTCTTGCGCGCTCATCACCTCGTCGGGTGTCAGGCTGTACGGGCGTTTGTCGCCGCCGGGCAACACCACATGACCGCCTTCCAATGCTCCACCCGGCAGCACGACATCCACAATGCCCGTCCGCTTGTCGCGCACGATGACCATCTCTTTGGTGGAGCGGTCAGGCAGTTCTTTCAACCGCCCTGCCACGGCATAACTCCCTTGGGTGTTCCATTCGGCGGGCAGGTATTCCCGGCAAGCTTCCTCCATCCGTGTCCCGTAGGATGCGGCCTCGGTGTAAGCCATTTCCACCACTTCGGGATCATCATCGTGTACCCTTGCCAGGGCTTCTTCCACTTTTCGGTCATAGAATCCCAAGCTGAATTTCTCCAAGAACGCTTGCTTCTCGGCAATGGAAGCAAAATTGCGGTCGTCCACACCCATGCCGCCCTTGCGGATGATGTCGAGCAGGACGGCACTTTCCTTGGAGTCCACCTGCGGCTTTTGCTTGTCACGAAGTTCAGCAGTCCTTTTGTGGTCGCGCAGGGCGGCGTATTCGATTTTCTCGCCACGCTCCGCCTTGCGCATCACTTCCACGGCGTTATTCACGTCCGTCTCAATGGCTTCCAGCAGCGTGGGGTTCTCCTGTAGTTCCTGCGTCCAGTATTCCACCAGCGGCAGGTTGTCTGCGGAAATCTTGGCCGGAAGCCCGAAGTCCATCATTTTCACGCCCGCAGCGAGTTCCGCCACCAATCGCTCGTATTTCACGGCATCCTCCGACGGGGCTTTGCCTCCCTGCATCACCATGCCTTCACGGGCAAGGCGTTGCTGGTGTCCGGTGGCACTTGCCACCTGGCGCACCAATTCCTGCACGTATTCCTCGTATGTGGCGAAATGCTTCTGGTCGGGCATATAGACGGCATCCTTTGCCGTGTCGTAACGGGGCATTCCGGTGCCGTCTTTGCGTATGGGCACCAGGTTTTCCTTGACCTGTGCGGTGAAATGGCTGACGGCGTTCCGCAGCTGGCGTTGCTCGGCCTTCAGGTTGCCCCGGTCGTTGATGCCGCCGTGGTTTTCCAGCAGGGCACCGTATGTTTCCGGGCTTGACAGGGGCAGCGTGGTCTGATCCACGTTGAACAGGATGCGTATCTCGCGGTTGCGTACCCCTTTGTACTGCCTCTTCTCCTCTTTGTCCAATTGGAGATAGTCTTCCCGTGACAGGGTGTCCTTCGGGTCGTTGCGGTTCACGTACTTCTCCCAGTTGTACCAATGGAACGGTACGCCTTTCTCGCCTTGCAGCACCGCCTCCCCGTACTTCTTCGCCTCGTTGAACGAAAAGTAGCGGGCGGTCTTGTAGCCGCCACGGTCGGCGTGCATACCCAGCACAAGCGCATTGTACGGGCTGACATCCGGCCCTTTGGGATAGAACCGGGGCGCGGTGCGGCCCGAAGCGTTCAACCAATAGCCACCGCTGGAGGCCGCACCGTTCAAAGCGCCTGCCAACAGCTCTTTCTCGCGTTCAACCGCCGCTTTCTCTTGCGGACTTTTCTCTTTGCTCATACCTTTTTATATTATAGGGTGTCAATTCAATGACAATGGCATAATGGCCTCACTTGATTCCCATCGTCCTTTCCCTGCCTTCCTCCAAGGCACGTTCTTCCGATGCCCGGTAGTTCTCTTGGGCCATCAGCCTCGTTTCCTCATGCTTGGCCAGCACTGCGTTGGCCAGGGTGTTCAGCGGCAATGCCCCTTCCTGGCAGGCTTCCGCCGCATGATGGGGCAGCAGGATGCTGCACGGCACTCCGTCGATGTCCATGAAGAGGTTGTCGCCTTGCAACACGGGATTGGCGAGTCTCACGTTCAGCAGCTCATCGGGATAAGGCTTGTACAGCCGTTTGGCAGGTGTTTCTGCTTGCCTGTCAAGGGCCTCTTGTCCGGCCTTGTTCAGCAGGTTCAAGCCGCCCATGCCTATCAGCACCATTTTCAGCAGGGGATTGCGGACGAACATGCCTAACAGGATGGAAGCGACGGGCAACAGGCTTTCCTTCACCCCGAATGATTTCGTTTTCCCGGTAAACAAGCCAAGCAGCACATCGGGGAGCATGGAAACCACGTAACCCAAGTTCCTGCCCACACCGCCCAAGCCGTCCAGCCCGAATGTCCGGAGCAATCCGTCCCAACCGTTCTCGTTGGCGGGTTGCTGGTCAGGTTGTGGCTGGTCAGGTGATTGAGCCGGTGGCTGCGCCTGTTCCTGTTCCTCTTGGGGGTGTTCCGGCCTTTCACCCGTTTCGGATGAAGCTGCCAGCAGACGGTTCCTTCCTACTTCCTCTTGCAAGGCTTGTTGCTCGGCCAAGTATGCTTCCTCATGTCCCGGTGCCACGACCAAGGGCACGTCCTTGTAGCGTTTGTCATTCCGTTTGTCCTCCAAGGCGTCGGGAAGCAAGGATGGGATGCCGGGTATGTCCTTCTCCATCCAGTCCGCCCAAACGGGCTTTTCGGTGAGGATGCCCATCGGCTTTTCCAATCGGGCGTTGACAGACAACACGTATCCGTTCTCGTAGGAAACGATCTCCCGGCCTTTCTTGCGAAAGTCGGCGAACACGTTGTCCTCCGCCCCGAACACGCCCCGGCTGATGCAATCCTCCACGGTCGGAGCTTTCCCGTCAGCTTTTTCTTTCCCATCGATATACCAGTCCACCCCGTAGGAGGCGGCTTCCAGCCCCACGGTTCCTGCCAGTGCCGCCCACGAGGTGATGCCTCCCGTCGCCACGGCATCGGCGGCGAGGGACACGCCGCGTCCGGCCCACTTTTCCCCGGTGGAGGGATTGTAGGCGGCCTCGCCCCGCGCGTCTATCTCCTGTTGCAGGGGTGAGCGCATCAGCGAGTCGGCAAACCCGAACAGACTTCCCTCCATGCCCTTGCGCAGCACGTATTCGACCGACGACTTGGGCATCTGTTCCTCGACCATGCGGTCAACCATCATCTGCTCCACCCGGTAGTCCACGTAGGCGTATGCAAGGTCGCCGCCCAGCTTGGCGGACAGGCTGTCGTAACGTTCCCTGCCTATCTCGGCCACCACCGCCTTGCGCCATTCGGATGCAAGCAGGGCGAGGTCGGAAGTGAAATCCTTGTTCCCGGCGATGCGCTCGCGGCACATCTCCACATAGTCCTCGGCGGTCTTGCTGTTCCATTCACCGGTCAGCCGCAGGTACTGCATGGTATTGTCGGGCATGCCCGTGGCTCCGGCGGCGAAGCTGCCCAACAGTCCGGCGGGACTCAGGGCGTATTCGCCGATTTCCTCCGCCTGTTTCTGGCCGATAAAGTCCTTCACGCTGTGCATGACGGACAGGAAATGGGTGTCGAAGTAGCTTTGCAGGCAGTATTCCACCACGGCCAGCCGTTCACTCTGTTGTATCTCCTTGCTCATTGGGGTATATGTTGTTAAATCGAGGCGTTCAGTTGTTTCATCAGTTGCTCCCGGGTCTGTTCTATCGCGTTGCGGCAGGCTTCCATCTGCTTGGGGTAGTATTTCTCCAATAGTGTGTCCTTGCCAATCTCATCTTGGATGAAGCCCACCGCCGTCTGCCGGTTGATTTCCACCGAGGCTTCCCCTTCCTCCTTGTTGTTGAACCAGGCTTTGGTCCACCAGCGGACACCCGCCCGGTCGGGATAGACGGTGACGAGTCTTGGGATGTCGAAGCTGCGCACGTCTATCTCCAGCCCATCCAACGGGTCGGTGACATCCGCTGCGGCTACCGCTTCGTCAAGTCTTTTTTTTTACCGTTTCCGTCCAACGTGGAGAGGAACAACCCGTGGCGGATGGCCAGGTAGTCCAGGAAGTCGCCTATCAGCAGGTTCTGCACCTTGGCGGCGATGGGCATGGAGCGTGTGCCGATACCGAGCGGGTTGGCCAGCGAGGGTATCGTTTCATAGAAGTAGCTGCGGATGGCGGCCAGCGAGAAGATGTTGCGCAGGGACTGTGCGGTGCGTTCCGCCACTTGGTATTGCCCGTTGCCGATTTCCGACAGGTAGTCGGGATAAAATCGCAGCATCAGTTCCTCGATTTCCTCCCGGTCGTCATCAAACTCCGTGGGGATGTCCATGTCGAGGGTCTCGAAGTCGGGCATCCCGGTATGTCCTTGCTGTTGCATCATTTTCAGGTTGCCATAAAGCATGGCGAGGAAATCGATGGGGTTGATTTCTTCCCCGTCATACCGCACTTCTATATGAAGCAGGTCGCCGCTGATGGCCAGCACGCTTCCCGCCTTCACTTTGGCCCCGAACGGTGCCATCGCCCTCGCCAGATGCGCATAGGTCACTTCGTACTTGCCATACCGGGTCACTTGGAACAGCCCGTGCGTGGGGTTACTCCCGATTCCCGTCACCACGCCGTCGGCCACCGCAGCCAGTATGTAGCGGTGCGTACCAAAGTCCACGCCGTGGTGGAAAAACTTGTCACCGGTCTTGGGGTGGGTCTGTTCCCCATAGCCCAAGAGCATTTCCACTTCACCGTTCCGCTCCTCAAACGGCATGCAGTAGCCGCTGGCGGAAACAAGGTTCATTTCTTGTGTATAGTTCATATCTTCGTCATTCGTATTTATTTCTTACTATCTGCACCCCTCCCCATCGTGGGAGGTTGGGAGGGGCTGTCATTTATCTCCGTCTTCCTCCCTGCCGTTCCTGTTCTTCTTGTGGCATTTGCCCTACGGGTTGCACCTGTTCGACCCGGGAGTTGTTTCCGATGAGCATCATGCCCAATAGCAGTCCGCCTATCTTGCCCAACCAACCGAAACGCCCGAATACTAACAAGGCGGAAGCTACCAAACCGAGCATTCCCAAGCCCGACACGTTCCCTTTCCCTAAGTTGGAGAAAAAGTTGCTGAACATTTCCAAACCTTTGCCTCCTGTCAGGTTGCCCAAGAACGTGCCGATGCCATTCCAAGTCTGGTTCATGGTGGAAACACCTTCCTTTACTCCTTGCAAGGCTTCACCTGCCTGACCTACGGCCTGTTCTACTTTCTCGGCGGCTTGCCCGGCCATTTCCACACCTTTGTCCACATTTTCCTCTCCGACAAGCACGTCGGCCACGGTGCGCACCACAGGCTTGTCGTTCACGATGTTCTCCCAAGCGAGGTAGCCCATGCCGCCTCCTACCACCGCCGTCTTGGTGGCGTGACCGAATCCGGCGAGGGTGCGTTGGGGATGTACTACCGCACCGCCTAAGGAACGGGTGGCAGAGTTATTGACCAGTCTCTTGCCATAGCCCAATATTGTTGCCCATTTTCCCATATTCAAGTCTTGTATTGAGTTTCCATTTCTGTTTATAAATCTCCGCTTCTTCTCCATCTTCGCATGGCGGCACGGGCGATTTCCGCCTTGTCCGCTTTCTGCGGCCTGGCTCCTTCGTCTATGGTCGCCCATACGTCAGCCAACGAGGTGTATTTCACCGCCAATGTCAGGTGGCGCAGTTTTTTGTTCATCGCTTTCAGCTTCGGGCGGATGCCGAACACCAATTCTACCCGTTGCTTCTCGGTCATCTTGGTATCGCTCAGGCAGACTTGCCGGATGTCGTTCACGATTTCCACACTGCCCAATATCAGTTCCTGGTAGATGCGGTTGCGGTTCGGGGTGAGTGCCACGGCGATGGCGTTTCCGGCATGGGCACGCAACTGGTCGTTCAGGCTTCCCATGTTCTCTGCCAGTTTGCCGACCTCGTGGTAGAAGCCGTAAATCTGGGCCGCATAGCTGATGATGTCGCGGAAAGAATCGAGGTAGTCGTTGAACTTTCGTTGGATGTCGGTCGTACCCTCTACCTCCTCACGTGTCCAAATATGCCCAGTGGTCTGCATCAGCATAGCCCGCTCCTGTGCCTTCAATTGGTCTTCCGCCTTGTCGGTATAGAGGTACACCATACCGGCCAAGGTCGGGTCAATCTGAGCCTTTAGCTGCAACGAGCAAACCAGCAGCAAGCCCATTATCACTATATGTTTTTTCATGCCTGTCATTCTTCATTCATCATTTTTCATTGGATGGTTCTCGCAGCCCTCTGCCATCTGTCTAAGGCGGCATGGGCTATCTCTCCGTTGTCGCGGTCAATCATGCCTGCCGTGACGTTGTTCCACACGTCCGTCATCGTATAATATCGGATGCTTAGGTAGAGCAGGTGCAGCTTCTTGCTGAAAGCGTCCAGCCGGTCGGACAACGCCCAAAGAGTTTCGCTCCGTTCCGCTCCCGTCAGCATGTTCTGCGGGCCGCCTTTGGCAACGGCATTCCTGAGCAGCGTGTAAACCGAGACAAGTTCCGTAGCGGTCTCGATGTAGAGGTTGTTCATGCTCATGGTGGCTACAATGCCTTGTGGGTTGTGGGTGATGGCCTTGCGCAGTTTGCCAAGGGTGATGAAGATGCGCACCCCGTCTTCATAGAGGGTGGTGGCTGCTTTCAGCGAGGAAGCATACCCTTCCACCGTTTGCAGGTAGTCACTATACTTCCGTTCCCATTCGTGGATGCGGTTAAACTCGGCGGCAATGGTGTTCTGCAACACTGCCGTCTTGGTCTGTCCCTCTATTTGGTCTTGTATCTGCCCGTTGATGGCCTCGTTGCCTTCGGCCAACGCCAGCCATTCCAAAGGATTGGTCTGTACGAATTGCGCTTGCACCCGGATGCTGCTGCACAAGGCAAATACAAGGATCAATATCTTAGCGGTTCGTGATTTCATAGATTCCCTTTCTTCGTTTGTTCAGTTCCACCCGTCCACGGATGACGGACACCAAGTTATCGTTTATCCCCACACCGATGATGTCGAGCCGTGGCGTGGTACGGTCGCCCGAATGGACGCTCACGGTTTTCACCCCGCAAAGCTGTTGCAACAGGTTGCTCCGCTCCGCGAAGTCCACCACCCGGTATAATTCCACATAATCGCTGCTTCGGGTGATTACCCCATGCTCGTATATCAGTTGCTCGTCTGTGATGCGGTAAACCATGCGTTTGAGGTAGATAAAGCGGTAGGCCAATACCAACGACACGGCAACCGACAGCCACAGCAGCAATCCCATGAACGGCATCCCGTCCATCCCGGCGCAGGCGTAGCCGCACAGGTCGAGCGTCAGCAACGGCCAGTTGTCAATGAAGAACTGCACCGTCCGTGGTCGTAGTTGGATTGTGCCTGGCTGGGGGGATGTCGGTTGTGCGGTAGTCTGTGTCATCTTCTGAATCGGTTATGTCGTTCTTCTGTATTTTCCTGTTCCATGTTTTTATCCATCCGTTTGCCCAATAGCTGGTCGTTCCAGTCCTTGTAGCCCTCGATAGGTGGACGGTAGTCAATGCATCCTTTCTCCAAGTCAAGTTCCTTGCAGACGGCATCGAAATCAAAGGTGGCCACATCTATCTCATGCCGTCCGTATTTTCCGGTTAAGTCGGTGACAACCAAGGTGTCTTTCTTAGTCGTATGCGAGTTGAACACACGCCCGTTCATCTGCAAGGCGAAGTTCACAGCATAGAGTTGCCCCGCCCGGTCACGGTCAAAACAGAGGTGGTGGTTGGCATCGGGTGTCTGTTCCAGCATCCCGGCAAACTGTCGGATGCTCGGTGTACCGCCGGTGGAAACAAACACGGCATTGCCCAAGTCGGCGTATGCCACGGTTTTCTTCTTCTCCATTTGGTAGAATGCCATCGCGTCGAAGGCACTCTCAAACCAGTACACCTCCTTAGCTCCTGACAACGGGGTGGTAAAGCCCACATCGCTGCGGTGGCTGTTCAGCCTGCCTATCCATATGCCTTCGGTGGCGTTGCTCCCCGCCGCCATGCCCTTGTATGCGGTCTTGCCCTCCGCATTGGGGCGGCTGCGTTCTTCCAAGCCTACAATCTGTTTGCCCGGCCACGCCGGTAGCGACAAGGGAAAAGCAAGGTTGGTGAACACCTTGCCGTCCGTCCGGTGTCTGGAGGCAAGGAAAAAATGGCCGCAAAAGGCACGTTGTGCGTCGAGGTCTATGCCCCGATTCTTGAAATAAGGGTAAAACTTCTTCTGGCTCTCCCAATCGTCCATGCGGAAGGCTTGCAGGTCGTATTCGTCAATATCAAACGGTTTGCCCTCCTTTTGGGGATTGTAAATTCTCGTATCGCGTATTTCCTGCGGCTCGTTCAGCAGGCGGCGGCAAACAAGGTTGACCAATCGGTCGGTGGACATTCCCGGCGTGTATTCCGCAAAGAGGTGCGGGTGTTCCTTGATGAAGGAGATGACGTTGTAGTTCTTCCGTTCGGGCGGCTGGAAACAGCAGAAACCGTTGCCCGTGACGATGAACTTGTCACCGCGCACACGCCGTCCGTCGCTGTCAATGCGCACATACGACGGATAGCGCAGGCCGTCACGGCGGTTCAGCCGGTAACCAGCGTCCACTAATAACTCCTGTATGCTCAGTCGCCTCTTGTAATCTTCGTAGGTCAGTTCAGACATAAATCGTGCAATCTTATTCCTCCCCGTCGGGGGAGGTTAGGTGGGGCTTTCACATTCCGTGTCTCAGTTCATGCTGCATCCGTTCCGTGTTCACGGCGGCTTCAAAGTTGCGTGCCGCCACGTCCATCGGGGTGTCCACTCCGGGCTTGAAGTAGCAGCGTTGGGGCGGAGGGCCGTGCCTTTCCATGTAGATGTCGGGACGTGGGCCACGACCCAGTTCTCCCATGACGGCCACGCCAGCCAACAGAGCCGCACCTATCTTCGTTCCCAACGGCACATTGTCCCTCGATTTCATGTCCACCTCCCCGAATATCTTGGAAAACAGTTTCAGCCGGTGGTAGTCATCGATGGCCATGAACTTGTCATATTGCTTTTGGGTAATTTCGTGGCTCACGGTTTCGCCGTCTATGACGGCGGTCATGCGGTATTTGCCCTCAGTTTCTGCGGGTTCGACACGAATTTGATCCACGGTTACTTCCCGTCCATACCGTCCTTCTCGAAACCAACCCTTTTCAGGATTGATATAAGCAAGGTCGTTTCCGTCCATTACCACCGTTCCCTTGGGCAATTCCCTTTCTTCGGGAATCACGGGCAGGCTTTCGTGGGCATATTGCCCTTGTCCGCCTTGCTCCAGTTGTTCCACTTGGGCAAATTGCCGTTCGAGGTCTTCCTTGACAGCCGGGTGCAGTTCGATGGCAACCACCTTGTCGCTGTTCAACATATCCATCGTAATGGGAGCGGCAAAGTCCTCCTTAATGACATCGTTGATGATTTCCAGCCGTTTTTCCACCGGCACTTCCTGTGCGGAATTGTTGGTGAGTGCCGCCAGTTCCTCGTCTTTCAGGTCGTACTGCAAGTCCGCAGGGACGGAGGCGGACTGTATGGTCAGCGTCTTGCGTTCAGGGTCAATGAGTATGCCGTGGCTTGCCAGGCACTCCTGCCATTTCTCGTTGGTGAAATAGACAGGCGAGGTGATGAGCTTGTTATAGGGTTTGGCTGGTTCGGTGGGTCGTGGTCTGGGTTGCAAGGGCGTGATGACCGTCTCCAGTTCCTCCAGTACATCCTGTCCGGCCACTGTGGTGGTGGGATGCCCCTTGTAGTAGAAGCCATAACCGCCGCTCTGCAGTTCTCCGGGCTTCATGCGCCCGTCGGGGCGGCAGGGCACCATCGGTGCGCCGGGATAATAGAGGTTGCCGCCTATGCGCCGCAGGTGGAAGCCGTCCTGTTGCCTCGGTGTCCAGCCGAGGAACCAGGCTCCCCATGGATGGCGGTGCATGGGGTGTGGATGGCCCAACCGTCCGTATTCGCCCGCACCGATGCGATAGCCGTGCAAGCCCATGGCCACCCGTCCATTGGCGTTCCGTGCGTGTACGAAATCCTTGGGCAGGTCAAAGTCCGCAGCCACGATGCTGGCGAAGGTGTTGTAGCACCTTCGGTTGGCATAGTTCGTACCCCAGTCGGTCAGTGCTTGCAGCTGCTTTTCGGTGATGGGATAGGAAAGCAACGGGGAGTCATGCCCCTGCACAATCAGGACAAACCCCTCGCTGCTCCCCGCGATATGCCCCCTCATGCCATTACGTGCCAAGATGTCGCGCATCTCCGGCGGCAGTTCCAAGGGACGTGGATTGGTATTCGTTCGTATGCTCATCTTTTGTTGCTCTCATGCGGTTATACGATATTCAGGCATCGCCGTTGGCGAGTGCCGTTTCCATCTCCTCCTGCTTCATGTCGAGGAAGCGCAAGGCGGTGTCGTCGTCCATCGGCAGGTCACGTAGGCGGCAATACTTCTCGTATTCCATCCTCCATTCCCTTGAATGGTGCTGTACATAGTCTTTCCAACCAAATTCACCGCTCTGCACCTTCTCCACAAGAGTCTCTTCCGGATAATATTCTTCCTTTGCCATGATGTCTTACATTTTGGGAGTATTGGCGTTCTGCATCCTGCGTTGGCTGCTCCGCTTCAACTCGTTCCACATTTCTTCGGTGTAGTTGTCTTCATGCACATAGTCAAGGCCGCCCTCACCGTCTGCCACCCAGCAGCCGAAACAGCCGAAGTTGTACTTTTCCCACTCGCGTTTCGCTTCCTGCTTCCATTGTATGCCATCACCCACGCATACCAATATGCCGGTTGGCTCGTTCAGGTCAATGCCGATGGTCATCAGTTCGTCGCCTTCCGCCACGGTCAGCGGTTCGCCCACTTGCAGGCAGTTGATTTCCGCATGGGAGAGGTGGAACTCATCGGCGATGATTTGCAGGTTACGCCCGATGACTGGCGTAGGTACGGAAAGGATCTGTTTCGTGCCGGGGTCTATCTGGTGGAATGCCTGTACGGGGGTGTCATTGTCACCTTGCATCGGTGCGAGAACCGCCTTTCCCTCCAGCAGGCGTTGCTTCAGTTCCTCACTGAACCACCCCAGTCGGCTTTCTACCAACACTGGGTAAAACAGCACGTCGGCTGTGCCGTCCTCGTGCCGCACCAACGAGAAGCGTGTCCGAGCATGGATGGTGTTGCCTTCCGAATCGTCCACACGAATGGGCAAAATGGGTGAACGGCGGCCTGAATGGATGGCTTGCAGCACATCCACTGGCAGGTCGCCAATCATCTCTCTTGTCAGCCCGAATTGTTCGAGGATGCCGTAGGGCACTTCCTCTTCCGAGAATTTGTATCTGTTCATTCGTCCAAGTTATATTTGTTACACTCGGACAAATGTAAGGTGACAGAACGAGGCCAAATAAATGTCGGCAAGAAAAGTGCTTGGATTTTGGTTTATTTAGGGCAATGGCGAAAAATCATACTGTCAATCATACTTCAAACGAAGAATGGGGCTTCCCAAGACACATTCATGCCGGGAAGCCCCATTCAGGTATTGGGTTGTTCTGTTTACGGGTGCGGTTATGGTTTTGTAGCCTTGGTTGCTACATACATTTGGTTTCGGCTTGTCGGATTATTCGGCTCTGTCATGGATAACAAGTCCCCGGCAATCATTGGGCTTATATAAACCTCCATCAAGTTTTCCTTATCTTTTAACCCTAACATTTCCAATATGTCGGACGAAGATCTGGGTTCAGTGCAGAATTCCAAGATTTGTTGTATTCTTATTTCTTTCTTATCGGGTTTTCTTGTCGGGTTTTTCTCTTTCTTATCGGGTTTTCTTGTCGGGTTTTCCCGATAGGCAACGCCAACACTACATAATCGGGTTGCACTTCTTCAGCCAACCTTGTCATCAACCTTGTCATACAGTCTTTTGGAAGTATTTATTCAGAAAGGGTGAATGTTTATTTAGAATAAATCGTATCTTTGCATCGCATGAAATGCAAGTGCACTTGAAGGTTACGGTCTTCATACTGCACTATAAAAGGAACTGATAGGGCTTGTCTATATGGCAGGCTCTTTTTGTAGGCAGCCTAAGTCTGATTCGTAGGTCTGATTCCCTATAAAATTTTAATAATAAACCCCTTTCCATTGCCTACTTTCCACTTGTCTGCCCACCACATATTACTTTTGCACCATGAAAAAGTCTTGGCTTTTGCTCACCTTGTCATCCTGCTGCCTGTCCTTGCAGGCGCAGTTTCATACCATCGCATACAGCAAGCCCCTGTACAAGGTGCAGGAAGTGGCTGATCCTACAGAAACAAAAAGCCTCCCCGAAAACGGAGAGGCGGACAACCTTGTTTCACTTACCTCGATGGTAGGGAAGCAGTCAGAAGAAATGCACAGCTACTGGATAGGCTGTTATATGAGCGTGTCTTACCCTTTGAAGAAAATCATAGTCACTTCACCTTACGGACGGCGCAAAGACCCGTTCACCAACAAGCGGAGCAACCACAAGGGGTTGGACTTGCGGGCGAACGGTGAGGAGGTCTATGCCATGATGCCCGGCGAAGTGGTGAAAGTGGTGGCGGACAAACGGTCGGGCAACTATGTCACCATCCGTCACGGCGACTACACCGTCAGCTATTGCCATCTTTCAAAGGCATTGGTGAAGAAAGGCGCACAAGTCCTACCCGGAGAGGTGGTGGCCATCAGCGGTAATACAGGACGCAGTACCGGGCCACACTTGCACATCACTGTCAAATATGGCAAGAAGCATATCGACCCAGCCATCTTGCTCCAACTGGTCAAGGAAACCCGTGAAGAAGCATTGGCACACTTGGTTGCCGGTTGAGCCTATTTTGCATTCCCTTTCAGGAACTGCTCGTAGTCATACTCGTTCATCGTAGGCTTGTAGGTCTTTCCCGACAAGAACATCTTCGCTATCAGTACTGGCCAAAAGAGGGGGATTGCCCAAAGGATGAACTTGTTCCAATTTGCATTCCCATTTGCATTTCTCTTGTACCTGTTGGGATGCCGTTCTTGATACTTGGCAACAGGTATCAAGATGTACCTCCATGCCAATAGGATTGCACCCACCCAGAACCAGTCCAAAATGAGCCAACAAAACAGCACGGCCAACCATAAGGCAGTGGTTTCTGCCGAACATACCTTTCGTAATACCTCCCTGCAGAGTTTCAACAGGAAATAGCCCAGTACAATCAATATAACATATCCCATAATAAATTGAATTTCAGAATACTGATATACAAAATTCTTGTGAACTGTGCAAATGATTGGATGCATTTTTACGGTTATTTCCTCATTTTTATACCAGATACAAGTACACGGAAAGCCCATACTCCCAAAGCCAAACAGGGAGAAGGGCTTTCCGTATGTTATGGTACAACAGATTTATTTCACGGTGACCGATTTCGCCAAATTCCTCGGCTGGCCCACATCTTTTCCTTTGAGCACGGCGATGTAGTAAGCCAGCAGTTGCAAGGGTACAGAGACCACAATCGGAGTAAGGTATTCCTGCACTTTGGGGATTTCAAGGCAATAGTCGCCAACTGCTTGATGGAAGCATCGTCTTTGGTGGCTATGGCGGAAAGAGCTTTTCCCTTGGCCATTACACAGCAGAATATAGACTTTGTTCATCTGTTTCCTGATTCCCTCCAATGGAAAATTAGATACTTCCGTATAGATATATCAATAAAACAATGCTGCTCTACATGGATTTTCAACGAATGATATTGATTATCGGAATTCTCAATGATATTCAATGTCTCATGGAGTATGAAAGGTCATTTCCTGTCTGCTCAAGTTTCCGATACCTATTTGCATCGCTGTATATTTCAATGTTGAATTTGGCAATCTGATGACGGTTCTCTTCATGTCCGACACTATTTGTGTAACGCTTTCATCATTTAACTTAATGTCTGCCAGAAAGGTATTATCCCACGAAATGGGAAAAAGATGCAAGACCCTTACTTTACATCCATCAGGATGTTGCCAAAATGAAGTGGGATAAATTTGCCTTTTCATAGTAGAGCAAACATAGGTATGTACTATGTCATTTTAATGAATAGTGGCAAAGTTAAGTTAATCTAATATCCTCCACTGCTCCGCTTTAGCCTTAACCCTTTCAGCTATTCCTTTCTTTTGTTTCATCAATTGTGATGTACTTACGAAACGGATTTCTTCACGTATTCGCATCTTGCTACCATTCACAGTAACAGAACGTTCATTTTTTACAATCTTGATTTTCATAAAGATTCCTTTCGTTTAGTTTGAGTAAGACAAGTAAATGATACTCCAATAAGAAGCGATCTATATATTCATTAATCGCTAATTTAAGCACTTTTAATATGGGACTAAATACATTTTCTTTTTCGGAAGTAAAAGAAAGAATCATTTGGACATTTGCTCCTGTAGATATGGGATAACATAATATAGATTTTATTTTACAATATTGCGGTCTGTAGAATGGCATATGAGGAGAGTCATCAGTAATATTAAGTGCAACCTCATGATTGATATGGAATACATGTGATGCCAATGAAGAATGAGTGTTAAGGTCATCAATTGTAAGGTTCGTTGCTTCATCTCCACAAAAACAAATAAATCGGTCAAGACCATGTTGATTACATAAAATTAATTTGGCTTTTATCCGTTCAGTTTTCGTAATGCTTTGTATGATGTTAGTAAGTGAAGATGTCAGAATTGTCATTTGATCTTCTGGTTTTGTAATATGCGTGAATATATTACACAAATCTAAATTAGTCGACTCTGTTGCATCCTTAAATCTTTTTCTCTTAAATGCAACTACTTCGTCAAGACCACACATTATTAGTCGTTGTAATTCGACTTTTTCCGCATTACCTCTTTTAAGGAATTTTTCATATAAATAATTTACAAAAATCGGAATTATAAGCACGATTACAACAGTAACTATTACCCAACATTTGCTCCCTAAATTATTTGATATCCAATTTTGGCAAGTGGGAATGGAATATATGATTCCAAGCGTTGATGGTACAAATGCAGTAAGTATCGGTTGTAAAATCGCTTTGTTTTGAAATAGATTTAAAATTTTCCACTTCATAACTATGTTATTAATCAGATATTTTTAAAACATCTTCAGTTGATTTAGGGTCGTATGCTCCATCTTTTGCTTCAAAGATGACGCTGCCAGGTGCTAAGCATACACAAGTGTGGTATACCCCCACAGGCACTTGAATTGCAGGGCAACTTCCCCCTGCTTCAAGGACAAATTCGTCAATTTTGTTGCCATGGTCATCATAAAACTCTTCACGCACAATTCCTCGACAAACCACCACGGTCTCACTTGTGTTATTATGCCGATGAATAGGTATCACCGTTCCCGGCATCAGCACATTAAGCATCCTTTGGGATGTGTCATCGGCAGATGTTCTCAAGTCGTAATGCATACGCTTACGGGGGGATTCCTGCGCCTGTTTTTGAATCTCGTCAAACAGAATATTATCTAATTCAAGTTTCGCAAGTTCAACTTGCAGTTTTTAA
>ULVE01071521.1_pt1 | contig 44860 bp, 32 predicted proteins | sample 1959161 | NCBI WGS metagenome assembly ULVE01 (sample SAMEA4835778, study PRJEB28245) | human gut metagenome | biome: gut microbiome; material: fecal sample | place: Denmark | collected 2008
TATTTTCACTTATTCACCCGGAACTTTTCACATCCGTCTTTCAGGAAGCCTACTATCTGCTTAGCAGCAGCAATACCCGCGTTGATATTGGCCTCGGCTGTCTGTGCACCCATTTTCTTCGGAGTAGAGAAATAACGTCCGGAGAATTGTCCGGCAAATTCCGCATGACGCACCGGCATGATATCGGTCACATATTTCAAATCGGGACGGTCGTTCATCAAACGGATTAAGCCATCCTCGTCGATAACTTCTTTACGTGCCGTATTCACCAACAAACCATTCTTCGGCATACGGTTCACCAATTCATAATTGATGGAATTTTTGGTTTCGGCGGTAGCAGGAATGTGAAGAGATACCACATTACAAGTTTCATACAACGCTTCAGCAGAGTCTACCGGGATAATACCGTCGGCTTCCATTGCTTCTTTCGGGCAATATGCATCGTATGCGTAAATCTCCATGCCGATGCCTTTCGCGATACGGGCTACGTTACGCCCGACATTTCCGTAGGCATGAATGCCCAACTTCTTACCCTTCAATTCTGTACCCGACTTGCCGTCGTAGAAATTACGTACAGCCATAATCATCAGCCCGAAAGCAAGTTCAGCCACCGCATTCGAGTTCTGCCCCGGTGTATTCATCACGCATACCCCGTGTGCTGTAGCGGCATCAAGGTCTACATTGTCATATCCGGCTCCCGCACGTACTACAATTTTCAATTCTTTAGCGGCATCCAGCACTTCATTATCGATGATATCACTCCTGATAATCAGTGCATTCGCATCTTTTACAGCATCCAATAGTTGAGCCTTATCGGTATATTTTTCCAGCAGAGCCAATTCGTATCCTGCCGCTTCTATTTCTTTACGGATACCATCTACCGCTACTTTGGCAAATGGTTTTTCTGTTGCAACCAGTATTTTCATAGGATTTCAATTTTAAGTGTTTGTCATTAGAATTAGAAACACAGAGACACGAAGATACGGAAAGTGAATCAAGAGACCACTTTTTTACGGCTGGCTCCCCCCCTATTCTCCATGCCTTTGTGTCGCTGTGTTCAACAAAAAATCAATGTGTTTTCTCAAATTCCTGCATACAGTCTATCAATGCCTGTACGCTTTCCACCGGCAATGCATTGTAGCACGAAGCACGGAATCCGCCTACCGAGCGGTGACCTTTAATACCCACCATACCTTTTTCGGTAGCAAACTTCAAGAAATCGGCTTCCAATTCCTTATACTCGTCTGCCATTACGAAGCAAATGTTCATATACGAACGGTCTTCGGGTGCTGTTACCGTACCACGGAATAATTTATTGCGGTCGATTTCGGCATATAGCATTTCTGAACGCAATTTGGCACGGCGTTGCATTTCTTCTACACCCCCCTGCGCTTTCAACCAGCGCAATGTCTGCAATGCAGCATAAATAGGCACGACAGGAGGTGTGTTAAACATGGAGCCTTTTTCAATATGAGTCTGGTAATTCAACATAGTCGGGATGTGACGTGAAACTTTTCCTACCGCGTCATTCTTCACGATAACAAAAGTTACCCCTGAAGGCGCCAGGTTCTTCTGCGCGCCACCATAAATACAGATATATTTCGATACGTCAACCGGACGCGAGAAGATATCCGATGACATATCCGCAACCAAAGGCACATTAACCTCAGGATCGGCGTGCAACTCAGTACCATAGATAGTATTGTTGGTCGTAATGTGGAAATAGTCCACATCGGCGGGCACTTCGTAACCTTTCGGGATGAATGTATAGTTAGCGTCGGCCGACGAAGCAACTTCTACTACTTCGCCAAATGCCTTGGCTTCTTTCATCGCCTTCTTCGCCCATGCACCCGTATTGAGATAAGCCGCTTTTTTTTTCAGGAAATTATAAGGAACCATACAGAACTCCAGACTCGCTCCTCCGCCTAAGAACAGTACCGAATAGCCATCAGGGATGTTCAACAATTCCTTAAATAACGCCACTGCTTCGTCTACCACAGGTTGGAAGTCTTTAGCGCGGTGACTGATTTCCATCAACGAAAGTCCCGAACCATTGAAATCCAGAATAGCCTGAGCTGTTTTCTCGATTACTTCGCGAGGCAATATAGAAGGTCCCGCATTAAAATTATGTTTCTTCATGGGTAGTTTGTTTTGGTTATACAATATCATTAATTCTTACAGATGGCGAATTTAGTAATTATTTTCAGACTCCCCAAAGGTTTTCTGATATTTTTATATCAAGACTGTTGTTTTTCTTACAAAAGACACAACTTTAATCTGTTTTAATTACATATCGACACACTCAAAGCCGTCCATGATTGCCTATTACCAGTCAATCATGGCATTTTGCACGGCTTCTCGGTATAAGCATCGATTTGCTGACACAAAGTTATCATTTCGCCAATTCTATCAAAGCTTTTACCCCTTTAATCTTTTCATTTTGTATAAGATTTAATGTTTGTTTGCATTTACTGCGAGCTATGGCAACATACGCATGACGTTCTTTCACATCTATCTTACCTATTTCATCGCGTCCAAGATTGCCTTTCTTCGACAGGAATCCTACAATATCCACCTTGTTTATCTTGTCTTTTTTCCCTTTTCCGATATATAGCGTTACAAAACGGGGCAAAGCTGGAGCGGGGAGTTTAGCCGGAAAGGCAAAGGTTTCCATCGCTCCGTCCAAATAAGCAGGAAGTTGTTCTTCACGATATAAAATGACGTATGCGTCTCCTTCACTCTCCCAACGTGCCGTACGCCCATTGCGGTGGATAAACCCATCTTCCGTTACGGGCAAATGATAATGGACTACGTTACGGATTTCGGGAATGTCCAATCCCCGTGCGGCCAAGTCGGTCGACACCAACACCGGGCAGCTCCCGTTGCGGAACTTGTATAATGCCCGCTCGCGGTCATCCTGTTCCATCCCTCCGTGAAACACTTCGGCATATACTTTCATCCCACGCAGGTACTTCCCGATTCGTTCCGCACTCTCGCGATGATTGCAAAATACCAATGTCGACTCATCATTTAAACAGCACAGCAATTTATATAAGGTTTCTAATTTATCTTTTTCGGGCGACTCCACCTTATATAAATGTAAGCGCAAGGATTCTTTTGCATGCAGGAAGTCCAACTTGCGCGTACGCCCCATTCCTGTAAAACGGGGAATCTCTTCGGCATCGGTAGCAGAGAGCAAGAAGCGCCGTTCTACCCGGGGCAATTGCCCAACCACCGAAGCCATTTCCTCTTGGAAGCCGAACTCCAGGCACTTGTCAAACTCGTCTATCACCAACAAGCGTACCGTCGAAGCGTCGATATTCCCTTTCTGTAAATGATCATTCATTCTTCCGGGCGTACCAATAATAACCGAAGGGCGCAAGCTGTTCATCGCCCGATGCTCATCCATCGCGGGACGACCTCCATAACAGCTCATTGATTTAAACGATGTTCCCATCGAACGGAACACCTGTTCTATCTGCAAAGCCAGTTCGCGCGAGGGTACAAGTACCATTGCTTGCACCCCTTTTACATCAGGCTTTAAAAAAGCCGTCAAAGGCAACAGATAAGCCAATGTCTTGCCCGACCCTGTAGGCGAAAGTAAGACCAAGTCGCCTCCTTCATCGAAAGCATCCATAGCCGTTTGCTGCATCTCATTCAATGCCTCAATGTGTAAATGTTGAAGTATTTCGTTCATTTCGTTGATCATCATACCTTGTTTTTGATTAAAGTTCCGGACAAAGATAAAAAAATAAAACCATATCCCAATCTGTTTCTTCAGGAAAAGGCAAATAAGGTTTTGCGCCAACCGTCCAGGCTGTCTTTTGCCGAATTCACATCCCCCCTTCTATCTCCGGGAAATATTCATTCGAACAAAAAAACCTGCAAAATCGAAAAAAACAGAAAGAAAAAGTTGCCTTTTTAAATGAATTTCGTTTACTTTGCCTGCGTAGTGTTGAAACACCTGTAATAATAACTTAATATCCAAACAAAATGAACAAAGCACAAATCGGAACAAACGCGGGAATTGTCTGGAATACACTGAAAGACAACAAGCACTGGGAATACGAAGACCTGAAAACCACTACAGGATTATGCGACAGAGACTTGAACGCCGCTATCGGCTGGCTGGCGCGCGAAGATAAAATAGACTTCGATATAAACGAAGAGGGTGACCGTGTGTTCTTAAATGTGAACATTTTCATCGGATGAGGTTCAGTGTCTGGCAAATGTATCACAACAGAGAAATCGAGCACAAAGACACAGAGGAAATAATCGATTGGCAATTTACGATTTAGAAGCTGTTTTGAATTTATCATGCGATGATTTGGGATGAGTTTTTGAGGCATTTTCGCTTCTGTGATGAGGAAGATAGCGGGCTATCTGACGAAGAACAGGAGCGAAAATGACCAAAAAATCGCCCAAAGCACACACGAAAACGGATACATCAAGCCAAGAAAAACTTTTTGGAGAAATTCAAAACAGCTTCTTATTGTTTGCCGGTTAAACCGTACTTCGTAAATTGAAGAACCGCAAGTAAAAGTCCCTGTGTCTTTGTGTCCTATCTTTTAGATTCAAATCACTTTCTTTACCGTAATATCAGGAAAATCTTGCATAAACATCAGCAATAATCCTTCTTCATTCATCCGCTTGGCCTTAATGACCATGCTTACATTATACAACTTGTTCCCACCTTCGTCCGACTCTGACATTTCATACGATACCACGACGTAGCTTTTCGAATGAAACGTAGCAGAAACACGTTTGAGCGCTTCCTTGTCACATGTTGAAAACTCCACCATCAAGTTTCTCAGACCTATGCTTTTGAAGAAAAAACTCAATACTTCCAAGCCCAACAATACCAGCACAGTAGCCGCCACACCTATACTATACATCCCTGCTCCTATGGCAAGCCCTATGCCCGAAGTCGCCCAAATACCTGCAGCTGTAGTCAATCCGCGCACAATCTGTTTCTGCAAAATAATGGTTCCCGCACCAATGAAACCAATGCCGCTCACTACCTGAGCTGCTATACGACTGGGATCAAGGCGTACCAGGTCGCGCTCTAGCACTTCTTCGAATCCGTACTGAGATACTATCATCAGCAACGCACTACCTACCGCTACCAAAAAATGCGTACGATATCCCGCTTCTTTTGCACGGTATTCGCGTTCCAAACCAATCAATATCCCCATTATTCCTGCCACAAACAGGCGCAAAGTAAACTCCCAATTTCCCTCCATAGCTATTCCTCCTTATTGTTTTTATTCCGATAGCAGTGCTCCAACCGTTCCGTCAATTCCTTCTCCAGCTGCTTCCGGACTTCATCGACAAGCACTACACGCCCGGTTTCGCGAGCTATCGATGTAACTCCTTTATCGATAAATCCACACGGATGAATGTAACCGAAATAACGGAGGTCGGTATTCACATTCAATGCCAACCCATGCATCGTGACAAAGTGACTACACCGCACCCCCATGGCACATATTTTCCGCTCGGAAGGCGACCCTACGCCCAGCCACACGCCTGTCGCTCCCTTCACCCTATCCGCTTCAATGCCATACGCACGGCATGTGCCGATAACAGCTTCCTCCAGCAAGGCGATGTATTCTTTCAGTCCCAACCGAAAGTCTTCCAGGCAAAGAATGGGATAGCATACGATTTGTCCGGGTCCATGGTAAGTGATATCCCCTCCACGGTCAATATGCACCAACTCTGCCCCTATCTGCTTCAGCCGTTCTTCGCCAAGCAACATATTCGCCTCTTTGCCATGCTTCCCTAATGTATATACATGGGGATGCTCACAAAACACCAAGCGGTTCCGGTAAGGCATCGATGCGGCACGAGCGGCTATAATGCTATCAAATAACCGCGTTTGCCGTTCCCATGCCTCCCGGTAAGGGGTAGTCCCCCAGCATTCTATATCCAGATTCATCTTCATATTCTTCCTGTTTTTATCAAAATCTCGCTTCATGCAAGAACCGGTTTATACACACCGTTGCTAAGGAAGATATGCCATCCGTCCCGCATGAGCCACATGTGCAAATGTAACATTTTCCATTGTTTCCTCCAAACAAAACGCCGCTTGAATATAGCCGAACGTCCTTTCGCAAAAAGATATGCCCATTCATGCCTGAATATTCACAGATTTGTATTACCTTTGTCACATTAAAAATAAGACAACCAAAAACAAATGATATGGAGCATAAGACGAATTTATTTTTATCGCTGATACTCTGTGCCGCAGGATGCAACTTGCTGCCGAGTTGCCAACAGCCCCAGAAAGCGGATACACCACCCCAAATCTGTACCGCCAGCACCGACACCATCATCTACCTGCAAGAAGGAGAAAAAGCTCCATCATGCAAAATCAACCTGGATTTCTCCTATCTCAAACCCACATCGGAAAGCGACACCCTCTCGCCGTGTATCAATACAGCCATCCAAGGGAAGCTTTTCGGCAAACTCTATGCCACCTTGCCACCCGAAGAGGTATTGCCCGCACTGGCCACTCGCTACATTGAAAATTACAACACCGATGTAAAGAAACTTTTCGAAGCAGACTTGCATAACGGAATGAAAGCGGCTGATGTGCCGGCCTGGTACAATTACGAGTACCAATTGAATACCGAAATGGCAGAAGGCCGAGACGGAATATGGAACTACACTCTTACCAATTATCGGTATACAGGAGGGGCGCATCCTAACACCGAAATCACTTGCTTGAACATTGATTCGCAGACAGGGAAGATTTTAGAGAAAAACGATGTGTTCAATCCCAAGGATACCTCCCGCGTCTGCAAGCTCATCATGGATGAACTGATAAAAGAAACCAACCGGCGCCTGGACACTGATACCATAACATCGCTTGACGGACTACAAGCACAAGGCATCCTGTTGGATACTTACCTGTACATCCCCGTAAACTTCCTTCTGGAGAAAGATGGCGTCGTCTTTTATTATAACCGTTATGAAATCGCGCCTTATGCAGCGGGTGATTTCCGGTTGAAAGTAAACTACGATGACATTCACCCCTACATGATACAATAACAAAAGGACACAGCATCAATCTATAAACCTATTCAAGTTTTTGTGACTTATGGAAATCATATCGAAATATTTTCCCGACCTGACCGACACGCAAAAAGCACAGTTCGCCGCTTTAGGTGCCTTATACGAAGACTGGAACAGCAAAATCAACGTCATTTCGCGCAAAGACATCGGCAATCTTTACGAACACCATGTGCTTCACTCGCTGGGCATTGCCAAAGTGATAAATTTCCGTCCAGGCACTACCGTCATGGATTTGGGTACGGGAGGCGGATTTCCAGGAATCCCGCTTGCAATCCTCTTTCCTGAAGTGTCATTCCACCTGATAGACAGTGTGGGAAAGAAAATCAAAGTAACCACAGAAGTGGCTGCCTCTCTTGGGTTAAAGAATGTCACTACGCGGCAATGCCGTGCCGAAGAAGAGAAAGCACGGTTCGACTTTGTAGTGAGCCGGGCCGTCATGCCCCTTGCTGACCTGGTGAAAATCATACGAAAAAACATCCGCAAGGAGCAATGCAATGCTTTTCCAAACGGACTGATTTGCCTAAAAGGAGGCGAACTGGAGCACGAGATATTACCTTTCAAGAAAGTAGCGGAAGTTACCGAACTGAAAGATTTCTTCGAGGAAGAATATTTCGCGACAAAGAAAGTAGTGTATGTATGCATCGGTTAATAATGATTCAGTAAATAAAAAAATAGTTCCGAGCCATGACTATCAAGCGATTCGAATTCAATATGTTTCCCGTCAATTGTTACGTTCTGTCCGATGAAACAACGGGAGAAGCCGTCATTATCGATGCGGGATGTTATTACCCAGAAGAGCAACAACGCTTAAAACAATATATCGCCGACAACCGGTTGACAATAAAACACCTGCTCGATACACATTTGCATTTAGACCACATTTTCGGCAATTCCTTTATCGCCCGCGAGTTCGGCGTAAAGCCTGAAGCGTGCCGTGATGATGAATTCTTACTGGAACGAATGCCGGCAATGTGCCGTATGTTCGGTTTCCCTCCCAATGAACCTACCGTTCCTTTAGGCAGATACATCGCCGACGGCGATGAAATCAGTTTTGGCGACACCCGATTAAAAGCGATTCATGTACCTGGGCACTCACCGGGAGGAATGGTATACTACGATGCAGCCAATCCATGCATTTTCAGCGGCGACGTACTGTTTCAAGGCAGTGTGGGACGAGCCGACTTAGAAGGTGGCGACTATGGTAGCTTATTGGACAACATAGCCACCCGCCTTTTCACCCTACCCGATGCTACTACGGTTTATCCAGGACATGGAGAACCGACTACAATCGGACGGGAAAAAATGGATAATCCGTATTTTAAATGAATCCATCTGAGCCAAGAGTTGGAAGAAGTGATGGAAAATCAGGCTTCATTTAGAAGCTGTTTTGAATTTATCGTGCACACACGAAAACCGATACATCAAGCCAAGAAAAACTTTTTGGAGAAATTCAAACAGCTTCTTAGCACAAGGCGCTGAGAACCAACAAACCCTGCCAGGATTTACACCCGCAAAAGAATGGGCTTTTATTCCCTTAACTCTTGGTTTGCACGAATAGCGGAACCAGGACGTCCGTAAACCATCAGTAAAAACTTAAAACTAACCATTATGAAAACAAACGTATTCGCAAACAGGCACATCGGCATTGCAGATACCGATGTGCCACGTATGTTAGAAACAATAGGTGTAGGTTCGCTCGATGAACTGATCGACCGTACAATACCCCGACAAATTCGATTGAAGCAACCACTCGGCCTGCCGCCCGCCATGACTGAAAACGAGTTTGCCAAGCATATCGCCTGTATGGCGTCACATAACAAAATCTACAAATCCTACATCGGCACAGGATGGTATGACACCATTACTCCAGCCGTGATCCGGCGCAACGTGTTTGAAAACCCTGTATGGTATACCTCCTATACACCTTACCAAGCTGAAATATCGCAAGGACGGTTAGAAGCGCTTATCAATTTTCAAACCGCTATCTGCGACTTGACCGCCATGCCATTGGCAAACTGCTCGCTATTAGACGAAGCTACCGCAGCCGCCGAAGCCGCTACCATGATGCATACCCTTCGCAGCCGTGCGCAACAGAAAGCGGGAGCCAATACTCTTTTTGTCGACTATGAAGTGTTTCCGCAAACACTTGCCGTCATCCGTACACGCGCTATACCTCAAGGCATACAAGTGAAGACTGGCGATTACCGCTCAATGGAACTGACACCAGACATCTTCGGATGTATCATCCAATACCCCAACAACAGTGGAAGCGTAGAAGACTATCGTGACTTTACGGCACATGCCCATGAAGCCGGATGCAAAGTTGCCGTAGCATCAGACATCCTGAGCCTCGCTTTGCTGACACCTCCGGGCGAATGGGGAGCAGATATTGTATTCGGCAGTACGCAACGCATGGGTACTCCTTTATTTTATGGAGGTCCATCGGCTGCTTATTTCGCTACCCGCGATGAATACAAACGGAATATGCCCGGACGCATCATCGGGCTCTCGAAAGACAAATACGGGCATTCTTGTTACCGTATGGCTTTGCAGACCCGCGAGCAACACATCAAGCGTGAACGAGCCACTTCGAATATTTGTACGGCCCAAGCCCTCCTTGCCACTATGGCAGGATTTTATGCGGTATGGCACGGAGCGGAAGGCATCACTGAAATAGCCCAATACATCCATACAACCGCCGCGCAACTCTCCAGCCGGCTGGAGAGTATGGGATACATCGAACGCAACAAAGCATACTTCGACACCCTTCGCCTGGAACTGCCGGCCAATGTGTCACAAGAAAAGCTGCGTGCCATCGCCCTCGATAAAAAAGTAAACCTACGTTACTTCGATAACGAAGATGTAGGCGTCAGCATCGATGAAACGGTCACACCAGCAGATGCGTATCAGCTGCTTACCATCTTCGCCATAGCCGCCGAAAAGACGATTCATGACATAGGCAATCATGCACCTATACTCTCGATTCCCGCCAACCTGCAACGCACCTCGTCTTTCCTCACCCATGAAGTGTTCTGCCGCTATCATACCGAAACCGAGATGATGCGCTATATCAAACGGCTGGAGCGCAAAGACATTTCTCTTGCACACTCCATGATATCGCTTGGCTCATGTACCATGAAGCTAAATGCCGCAGCCGAGATTCTGCCCTTATCAGAAGCCGCGTGGACAAACATTCATCCGCTTGTACCCCAAGAACAAGCACAGGGTTACCAGGAACTGATAGACGCACTTTCGCACCAACTGCTTACCATCACGGGCTTTGATGGCATTACATTCCAACCCAACTCGGGCGCTGCTGGTGAATATACGGGCTTACGTATCATACGCAGTTACTTGGAAAGCATCGGACAAGGACACCGGGATATTGTATTGATTCCCGCTTCAGCCCATGGGACCAATCCCGCTTCGGCTGTACAAGCGGGATATACTCCGTTAACCTGTGCTTGTGACACGCACGGCAATGTGGATGTAAATGATTTACGCGCCAAGGCAGAAGCCAACCGCGGCCGCCTTGCTGCGCTGATGATTACCTATCCTTCCACTCACGGCATTTTCGAAAGCGATATCGTGGAAATCTGTGATATCATCCACCGTTGCGGCGCACAAGTCTATATGGACGGAGCAAACATGAACGGGCAGGTCGGACTAACCAATCCAAAGACTATCGGAGCCGATTTATGTCATCTTAACCTACACAAAACCTTCGCCAGTCCCCACGGTGGAGGCGGGCCAGGCGAAGGACCCGTATGTGTAGCCTCGCATCTTACACCTTTCCTTCCCAAACATATATCAACCGGCGATGGTACCAACGAAGTGTCGGCCGCTCCTTACGGTAGCGCAGGCATTCTTCCCATCACCTATGCTTATATTTCAATGATGGGCACAGAAGGGCTGGAACGCGCCACCAAGACCGCTATCCTCAACGCCAATTACCTCGCCTCGCGCCTGGACAAGGCTTACGGTACGGTATACCGCGGAACGGGAGGATTCGTGGGACACGAAATGATATTGGAATGCCGGAAGATACGTGAGGAAAGCGGTATCACGGAAAACGACATCGCCAAACGGTTGATGGACTACGGATACCACGCCCCTACCCTTTCCTTCCCTGTACACGGAACTTTAATGATAGAACCTACAGAAAGTGAAAGCCTTGCCGAATTAGACAACTTTGTAGATTGTATGCTTTCCATCCGTCATGAAATAGACGAAATACAAAACGGAGAAGCCTCACGCGTAGACAATGTGCTGCTTAACGCTCCACACCCCGAATACGAAGCTATATCCGACAGTTGGCAACATTTCTACACCCGCGAAAAAGCAGCCTATCCTTTGGCGAGCGTCCGGGAAAACAAGTTTTGGATTAACGTAGCACGCATAGATGACACACTGGGCGACCGCAAACTCATCCCCACCCGCTATGGCAGATTCGAGTAGACGGGACGTCCGTGCAAAACACGCTTAGGACCCTTTTTATGAATGTCATTAAGTTATATGTCATACCGAACGCGACGAAGCATTCCGGATGCATCCGCATGGATGCATCGGGGACGCTCCGCTTTGCCGCCAATGACGGATAATCCGCATCGATTTAGATGTGTTTGCCTTGAATTCTTCACATCTTCATTCCATATTCTTCATTTAATTTATTACCTTTGCACCCGAAAACAGGCTAACACATAAAATGATTATCTGAACATGGCATTGGTAAACGAACATTTCCTGAAACTGCCGAACAATTACTTTTTCTCCGACTTGGAGAAGAAAGTCAATTCGTTCAAGGTCACTCATCCGAAAGCTGATTTAATCCGCTTAGGTACAGGAGATGTCACCCTCCCGCTCCCTCAAGCCTGTATCGAAGCCATGCACCGCGCCGTAGACGAGCTGGGGCATGAAAGCACCTTCCGCGGATACGGCCCCGAAGCCGGATACCCTTTCCTGATTGATGCCATCATCAAGCACGACTATGCGCCACGGGGCGTCCATCTGGAGCCAGGCGAAATCTTCGTAAGCGACGGAAGCAAGAGCGACACGGGAAATATCGGCGATATCCTGCGGCACGACAACAGCATCGGAGTGACCGACCCGATTTATCCGGTATACATCGATTCGAACGTCGCATGCGGACGTGCCGGAGAACTTCAAGCGGACGGGAAATGGAGCAACGTGGTCTATATGCCTTGCCTTCCGGAGAACAATTTCATCCCCGAGCTACCCGGCCAGCGCATAGACATCATTTACCTGTGCTATCCGAACAATCCTACGGGAACCGTATTAAGCAAAGCGGAACTGCGCAAATGGGTAAACTATGCATTGGAAAACGACACGCTCCTCATCTTCGACGGAGCCTACGAAGCCTATATCCAACACTCCGACATCCCCCACTCCATCTACGAGATAAAAGGAGCGCGAAAAGTAGCAATCGAGATGCGCAGCTTCTCGAAAACCGCCGGCTTTACGGGCGTAAGATGCGGCTATACCGTTATCCCCAAGGAACTGAGCGGAGGAACATTAGCCGGAAAACGCATCCCGCTTACTCCGCTATGGAGAAGGCACCAGGAAACGAAATTCAACGGCACTTCCTACATCACCCAGCGCGGAGCGGAAGCCATCTATACGCCGGAAGGCAAAGAGCAAGTGAAAGCCCATATCCAATACTACATGCATAACGCCCACATCATGAAGGAAGCACTTGCCAGAATCGGACTGAAAGCCGCTGGAGGCGAAGACGCTCCTTACCTGTGGGTGAAAGCTCCCGGCGGACTTTCCTCGTGGAAATTCTTCGAAAAGCTGCTATACGAAGCCCAAGTGGTAACCACACCCGGCGTCGGTTTCGGCCCCAGCGGAGAAGGCTATCTGCGCCTGACGGCTTTCGGAAAGAAAGAACGCATTCAGGAAGCCATGCAACGCTTATGCCAATGCCTGTGACAAAAAAAAGAAACAACATATAAACAAAATAAGAAACAATAAGAGGTAATTATGTCAAAGTTAAGATTCAGAGTCGTAGAGAAAGCTTTTCATAAAAAGCCGGTTGAGGTAATCCCCCCTTCGGAACGCCCCAGCGAATACTTCGGGAAATACGTGTTCAACCGCGAGAAGATGTTCAAATACCTGCCCAGCAAGGTTTATGCCAAGCTGGTAGACGTCATAGACAACGGTGCCGCACTCGACCGCAGCATCGCCGATGCGGTAGCAGAAGGTATGAAGAAATGGGCCATCGAACTGGGGGTTACTCATTATACCCACTGGTTCCAGCCCCTGACCGAAGGCACCGCGGAAAAGCATGACGCGTTCGTGGAGCACGACGGCAAAGGCGGTATGTTGGAGGAATTCTCCGGCAAACTGTTGGTACAGCAGGAAGCCGACGGGTCATCATTCCCTAACGGAGGAGTGCGCAACACGTTCGAAGCACGTGGGTACAGCGCATGGGACCCTTCGTCACCTGTTTTCGTAGTAGGCGACACACTATGCATCCCGACGGTCTTTATTGCCTACACAGGCGAATCGCTCGACTACAAAGCACCGCTGCTGAAGTCCATCCAGGCTGTAACCAAATCCGCGCTTGACGTAATGCATTACTTCGACCCGTCGGTCAAGAAAATCATTACGTACTTAGGATGGGAACAAGAATACTTCCTGGTAGACGAAGGTTTGTATGCAGCCCGCCCCGACCTGCTGCTGACGGGACGCACCCTGATGGGACACGAAGCCTCGAAGAACCAGCAATTGGAAGACCACTATTTCGGAGCTATCCCCCCGCGTGTGGCCGCCTTTATGAAAGACCTGGAAATACAAGCCCTGGAACTGGGCATCCCCGTAAAGACCCGCCATAACGAAGTGGCCCCGAACCAGTTCGAACTGGCTCCCATCTACGAAGAGTGCAACCTGGCCGTGGACCATAACATGCTCATCATGTCGCTGATGCGCAAAGTGGCACGCAACCACGGCTTCCGCGTCTTGCTTCACGAAAAGCCGTTCAAAGGCATCAACGGTTCCGGAAAACACAACAACTGGTCACTGGGAGCTGATACCGGCACGCTGCTCATGGCACCCGGAAAGACCCCGGAAGAGAACCTGCGTTTCATTACCTTCATTGTCAACACCTTGATGGCGGTATACCGTCACAACGGATTGCTGAAAGCTTCCATCATGAGTGCAACCAACGCCCATCGCTTAGGCGCGCACGAAGCCCCTCCCGCCATCATCTCATCGTTCTTAGGCACTCAACTGAGTAAAGTGCTCGACCATCTGGAAGAAAGCACCAATAGCGACCTCATTGCCTTGGGAGACAAACAGAGTATGCGTCTGGATATCCCGCAGATACCCGAGCTGCTGATAGACAATACCGACCGCAACCGCACCTCACCCTTTGCTTTCACCGGAAACCGCTTCGAGTTCCGTGCGCCAGGGTCTGAATCGAACTGCGCCAGTGCCATGATAGCCCTGAATACCGCCGTAGCCGAACAATTAATCCAGTTCAAGAAAGACGTAGACAACTTGATTGAAGAAGGCGAACCGAAAGTTTCCGCTATCATCGAAATCGTGCGCCGCTACATCAAGGAATGCAAGCCTATCCGCTTCGACGGCAACGGTTATAGCAAAGAATGGGAAGAAGAAGCCAAACGCCGCGGACTGGATTGCGAAACCAGTTGCCCGCTCATCTTCGACAATTACTTAAAGCCCGATACGATTCGTATGTTCGAGTCAACAGGCGTCATGAACCGCAAGGAACTGGAAGCCCGCAACGAAGTGAAATGGGAAATGTATACTAAAAAGATTCAAATAGAAGCCCGCGTATTGGGCGACTTGGTGATGAACCACGTCGTGCCGGTAGCTATCGAATACCAGACCAAACTGATAGACAACGCTTACAAAATGAAGTCATTGTTTGACGCCGATGAAGCCAAGACACTGTCTGCTGAAAATATTGCCATTATCAAACAGATAGCCGAACATACTGGCTACATCAAAGAACACGTTGACGCCATGGTAGAGGCTCGAAAAGTAGCGAACAAGATTGAAAACCAGCGTGAAAAAGCCATCGCTTACCACGACACTATCGCTCCCATGCTGGAACAAATCCGCTATCACATCGACAAGCTGGAACTGATTGTAGACGACCAGATGTGGACGCTTCCGAAATACCGTGAATTGTTGTTTGTAAGATAATTAGTATCGGTTGGACACAGAGGCACAGAGACACAGGGGAATCCCGTGCCTTTGTGTCTTTGTGCCCAATACAAAGAATAAACCAAATGGAATGGTTATACAACTTGTTTTTTGAGCAAACCGCCCTGCAGGCGGTCATCATCATTTCCCTCATCATCTCTACAGGACTTGCATTAGGGAAAATTCATATTTGCGGCATTTCGTTAGGCGTAACATTTGTGTTCTTTATGGGCATCCTTGCGGGACATCTGGGTTTCGCCATCGACCCGCAAATGTTAAACTATGCCGAAAGTTTCGGATTAGTGCTGTTTGTTTATGCCTTGGGCTTGCAGGTGGGCCCCGGATTCTTCAGTTCACTCCGTCAAGGCGGATACCAACTGAATTTATTAGGATTAGGGGTCATCATGTTAGGAACAGTCATGGCTGTGGCATTGACAACTGTCACTCCGGTCTCTATAGCGGACATGGTAGGGATTCTTTGCGGCGCCACGACCAATACGCCTGCCCTCGGTGCCGCACAACAGACCCTGAAACAACTGGGTGAACCTACCAGCGGAGCCGCACTGAGCTGTGCGGTCACCTACCCGTTGGGAGTCGTGGGAGTCATCCTTGCCATCATCGCCGTAAAGAAACTCTTCGTACGCCCCGCCGACATGGAAGAGCATCCGCACGACGACCCCAACCATACCTACATCGCTACTTTCCAAGTGCATAACCCCGCCATCTTCGGCAAGACCATCCACGAATTGGTCCACATGGGATATAGCAAATTCGTGATATCCCGCCTCTGGAGAAACGGGCAGGTATCTATCCCTACCTCCGACACGGTGCTGGAAGAAAACGACCGGCTGCTGGCGGTAACGACCGAAAAAGACGCGGCCGCCCTCACCATCCTGTTCGGCGAGCAGGAACAGAAGGACTGGAACAAGGAGGATATCGACTGGAATGCCATCGACAGCCAGCTCATCTCGAAGCACATCGTCATTTCCCGCCCCGAAATAAACGGGAAGAAACTGGGTTCGCTCCGCCTGCGCAACATCTACGGCATCAACATCAGCCGGGTATTGCGAAGCGGGGTGCAACTATTGGCTACGCCCGAACTGGTGCTCCAGCTGGGCGACCGCCTGACCGTGGTAGGCGAAGCCGCCGCCATCAAGAACGTAGAGAAAGTGTTGGGCAACACGGTAAAGACCCTGAAAGACCCCAACCTGGCATCTATCTTCATCGGCATTGTGTTGGGATTGATCGTAGGCTCCATCCCTATCGCCATCCCGGGCATTTCTTCTCCCGTCAAGTTAGGGCTGGCGGGAGGACCCATTATAGCCGGCATCCTGATAGGCTCGTACGGCCCCCGGTTCCACATGCTGACCTATACCACCCGAAGCGCCAGCCTGATGCTACGCGGCATCGGATTATCCCTCTACCTGGCTTGCCTGGGACTGGATGCGGGCGCACATTTTTTCGAAACCGTGATGCGTCCCGAAGGCGCACTATGGATTGGTATCGGATTTATTATTACCTTTGTACCCGTAGTCATCATGGCACTTGTCGCGTTGAGGTGTTTCCATGTCGATTTTGGCAATACCTGCGGAATGCTTTGCGGAAGCATGGCGAACCCCATGGCACTGAACTATGCCAACGACATCATCCCCAACGACAACCCTGCCGTGAGCTATGCTACCGTTTACCCGCTGGGTATGTTTACCCGCGTAATCATCGCCCAACTGGTACTGATGTTGTTTTTATAAAATTATTTAACCCATAACGCCCATGAAACCCTACAACCAAATCACGCCCGAAATGATTCAGGACGACATCCGTTACCTCGAATTGCTTTCGCATAGCTTCCCGACCATAGCCGCCGCCAGCACCGAAATCATCAACCTGGAAGCCATACTGAACCTGCCGAAAGGTACCGAACATTTCCTTGCCGACCTGCACGGCGAATACGAAGCCTTCCGCCACGTGTTGCGCAATGCCTCGGGAGCGATCAAACGGAAAGTGAACGAAATATTCGGCAACACCCTGCGCGAGGCGGAAAAGAAAGAACTTTGCACCCTGATTTATTACCCCGAGCAAAAACTGCAATTGGTAAAAGCGGTAGAGACAGAGCTGGAAGACTGGTATGTCATCACCTTGAACCAGCTGGTAAAAGTGTGCCAGAATGTATCTTCCAAATACACCCGTTCGAAAGTACGGAAAGCCTTGCCCGAAGAATTCTCGTACATCATCCAGGAACTCCTGCACGAAAGCAGCATGGACCCCAACAAACAGGCTTACATCAACGTCATCATCAGCACCATCATCGATACGCACCGTGCCGACGATTTCATCGTGGCACTATGCAACCTGATCCAACGCCTGACCATCGATATGCTTCACATCTTAGGCGATATTTTCGACCGCGGCCCCGGCCCGCACATCATCATGGACACCCTCTGCGATTACCACAACTTCGACATCCAATGGGGGAACCACGACATCCTCTGGATGGGGGCGGCTTCGGGAAACGACTGCAACATAGCCAACGTGTTGCGCCTTGCCATGCGCTACGGCAACCTCGCCGTGCTGGAAGACGGATACGGCATCAACCTCCTGCCGCTCGCCACCTTTGCCATGGAAACTTATGCCGGCGACCCGTGTACGCTCTTCGGCCCGCGCATCGACAAAACCACCAATACAGACAGCCAGAAAACCATCCGCCTCATTGCCCAGATGCACAAAGCCATCAGCATCATCCAGTTCAAGCTGGAAGCTGAAATCATCCGCCGCCGCCCCGAATTCCGGATGGAAGACCGGATGTTGCTGCACCGCATTGATTTCGAGAAGCAAACAGTCATGATCGACGGCAAAGAATACCCGTTGCGCGACAGCTTCTTCCCCACCGTAGACCCGAAAGACCCATACCGGCTGAGCGACGAAGAGCGCGACATCGTGCAGAAATTGCACAATTCATTCATCGGAAGCGAAAAGCTGCGCAAGCACATGAAATGCCTGTTCCGCTACGGATGCATGTATAACGTATGCAATTCGAACCTGCTCTTCCATGCCTCGATGCCACTCAATGCCGACGGCACCCTGAAAGAAATCGATATCCTGGGAGAAAAATACAAAGGACAATCCCTGCTGAAACGCGTAGGACAGCTGATACGCACCGCCTACTTCGATGAAAACGACAGCGAAGAAAAAGCGTTCGCCTTAGACTATATGTGGTACCTGTGGTGCGGAAAAGACTCTCCCGCCTTCGACAAAGACAAGATGGCAACCTTCGAGCGGTATTTCGTCAGCGACAAGGAAACCCACGTGGAAACAAAAGGCTATTATTACCAGCTGCGCGACCGCGAAGACATCTGCGACATGATATTGGACGAATTCGGCGTTGAAGGCGAGCACCGTCACATCATCAACGGACATGTGCCCGTAAAAGCGGTAAAAGGCGAAAAACCCATCAAGGCGAACGGCAAACTGATGGTGATAGACGGGGGATTCTCGAAAGCCTACCAGCCCGAAACGGGCATCGCGGGCTACACGCTGGTCTACCATTCACGCGGCTTCCAGCTGGTGCAACACGAACCGTTCACCTCTACCCAACGCGCCATCGAAGAAGGGCTCGACATCAAGTCGACCACCCAAATCGTAGAAATGAGTGCCAAACGCATGATGGTGAAAGACACCGATAAAGGAAAAGAACTGGCCATCCAGATAGAAGACCTCAAGAAATTACTGGTAGGATACCGCACAGGGCTTATCAAGGAAAAAGCGGACAGTTTCTGATTAGTTAACAATTAATAATGAATAGTTAATAGTTTTTTGTTTTATCGAACACGGAGGCACAGAGTTTTTATTTTTTTAGAGGACAGAGTTCTCTAAATTATCCCTCCGTGTCTTTGTGTCTCTGTGTTCAAAATTGTTTTATCGAACACGGAGGCACGGAGACACAGAGTTTATTTTTTTAGAGGACAGAGTTCTCTAAATTATCCCTCCGTGTCTTTGTGTCTCTGTGTTCAAAATTGTTTTATCGAACACAGAGACACGGAGTTTTTATTTTTTGAGAGGACAGAGTTCTCTAAATTATCCCTCCGTGTCTTTGCGTCTCTGTGTTCAATATATAAAAACCTCCGTATCTCTGTACCTCTTAAATTTTGTTCGTGAGCGTATCGGGGAAAATGACCGAAGGCTTGAATCGCTTGGCTTCTTCGAAATCCATCAAGGCATACGACATGATGATGACCACATCTCCCACCTGCACTTTCCGTGCGGCGGCACCGTTCAGACAAACGCACCCCGAGCCGCGTTCTCCTTTTATAATATAGGTTTCGAAACGTTCGCCGTTGTTGTTGTCTACAATCTGGACCTTCTCGCCCGCTATCATGTTGGCCGCATCGAGCAAATCCTCGTCCACCGTGATGCTGCCCATGTAGTTCAGGTTGGCTTCGGTCACCGTCACGCAATGTATCTTCGACTTCAATACTTGTATCATCATCTCCTTGTCACTCCTTATATTTAATGTTATCAATCAGACGGACTTCCCCACAGAACACGGTGATGCAACCTACGATGTAAGTGCTTTCTTCCCATGCATCCACCGCCTGCAACGTGTTCCCGTCCACGATTTCGAAATATTCCAGGCGCAGGCCTTCCGCATCGTTGATGCGTTTCCCGACAAAAGCTTTCGTTTCCGCCAACGTATGGTTTTTGGCATAATCCACACTAGCGAACAGGGTTTTCGAGATTTGCAGGGCCTGTCCACGCTGCTCCTGGCTAAGGCGTGCGTTCCGGCTGCTCAGTGCCAGCCCATCGGCTTCACGCACAATCGGGCAGCCCACAATCTGCAAGTCGAACGGATAACGGCGCACCATCTCGCGGATGATGGCAAGCTGCTGGAAGTCTTTCTCGCCAAAATAAGCACGTGTAGGTTCTACGATTAAAAACAACTTGCTTACTATCTGGCACACACCATTGAAATGCCCCGGGCGGTACTTGCCTTCCATCACCGTATCCAGCGGCGCATAACTGAACGTGCGCGTATCGGGTTCGGGATAAATCTCTTCCACCGACGGGGCAAACACGAACGTCACGCCACATTCCTCCAGCAACCGGCAATCGGCGTCCAGCGTGCGCGGATATTTGGCCAAGTCATTCTTGTCGTTAAACTGGGTGGGATTCACGAAATCGCTTACCACCACTACATCATTCTCAGCGACGGCGCGTTTCACCAACGAAGCGTGGCCCGCATGCAAAGCTCCCATAGTAGGAACCAAACCGATAGTTTTGCCTTCGCCCCGAAGCACGTCCAGCTTGGCGCGAAGTTCCTGAATAGTTTGAATTAATTCCATTTTTCCGATAATTAAGAGCCTGCTTTGCCGTCTGCATAGCTTATGCCATAAGAGAACTTAAGGCAGGCTCTGGACCCAATGTTTTTTAAAATCGGGTGCAAAGTAACCATATTTTTGTCAAATAATGAACAGCACAGCCCGAAAAAAGCACAATCTGCACGCAGATTAACAAACTATAAGGTAAATAACGCATACGGATTGACGGTCACATCTGTTTTTTTTGTATCTTTGCGCAACCTTTAGAGCAATAATAACAACAATGAGCGCAAAGAAAGTATTATTCATTACACAAGAAATTACTCCTTACGTACCCGAAAGTGAACTATCGTTAATCGGCCAGAACCTTCCGCAAGCCATTCAAGACAAGGGCTGGGAAATCCGTACCTTCATGCCCAAATGGGGCAACGTGAACGAACGCCGTAACCAACTGCATGAAGTAATCCGCTTATCGGGAATGAACATCATTATTGACGAAACCGACCACCCCTTGATTATCAAGGTGGCTTCGATTCAAGCCGCACGCCGCCAGGTGTATTTTATCGACAATGACGACTATTTCCAGCATCGCCTGATAGCCGCCGACGAGAATGGCAACGAATACGAAGACAACGGTGAACGAGCCATCTTCTATGCCCGGGGCGTACTGGAAACCGTGAAGAAACTACGTTGGTGCCCGGACGTTGTCCACTGTCATGGATGGATGAGCGCTGTAGCTCCGCTTCTCATCAAGAAAGCCTACTACGATGAACCTTCCTTCCGCGATTCGAAAATCGTCTTCTCGGTTTATAGCGATGGATTCAAGTCGAACCTGGCACCGGAGTTTGCCCGTCAGCTGGTTTTCAGGGAAATCACCGCCGATGACACCAAAAAAATCAAGACACCTGCTGATTACGAAGAGTTGTGCAAACTGGCCATCACTTATTCCGACGGTGTAATCCAGAACAGTGAAAAAGTAAATCCTGCCATCATGGAATACGCACGCAGCCTGAATCTTCCGACAGTAGGCTACCAGGCCGATGAAAACGCGTATGCCGACGCTTGCGATGCCTTATATAAAAAGGTATTGGGCGATGCAGAATAAGTCAAAAAACGTGAATCTATTAATAAAAAGAAAATGAAACTTAAGTTCTTGGCGGCATTAGCATTGTCTGCCGCTACACTCTGCAGCTGTGACGATGAGACGACAGGCATCGGACAATTTGTGGCCGATGATGATTTCATCCAATCGAAAGCCGATGCCTATGCGGTAACAACCGAATCGCATTTTCTCGACTCGGTCTACTCGCGCTCCAACACAGCTTATTTGGGAAAATTTACCGACGAAGATTATGGCACTTTCACATCCGACTTCCTCGTGCAAATAAATTGTCCCGAAAACTTTCAACTCCCCGACCGCCTGCAAAGCATTGACGAAGCGACACTGGGATTATATTATACAAGTTATTTTGGCGACTCGCTGGCAACGCTCCGCCTACAGGTCGATACACTCACCGCCACCATTCATGACGACGGGCAAGACAAAAATTTATATTATACCAACTTAGACCCTACGCGCTATTACAACTCGCAGAATCCGCCCTTGGCAACAAAAGACTACAGCGCTTACGACCGCAGTGTCAGCGACTCGCTACACCAAACATCCGACTATTATCCGCATGTGTCCATAGAGTTGGGGAAAGCTTTCTGCGACAATTTCAAAAGCAAATACGACTATACCACCACCGAAAACGGAAACACGGTCCATCCTTATTTTAAGGACGCTCAGGCTTTTGTCGACAATGTCCTTAAAGGATTCTATGTGCATGTAATAAATGGTGAAGGCTCTATCTTGTATCTCTCCGATATTTACCTGCACCTTACCGTAACTTATATGGGACGTAACTCGGCAGACACAGCCGACTCTTTGCTGACCGCCGTAGTGCCGATGACCGCCACCAAAGAAGTATTCATGTCTACCCGTTTCCAGAATTCGGGACTGCAGGAGTTGGTGAAAGACCCTACACGCACTTACCTGAAAACGCCTGCAGGAATCTGTACCAAAGTCACGCTCCCGATAGAGCAAATGTATGAGGACCACCGTACGGATACGCTAAACTCCATCTCCGTCTCTTTTGAAAAGTTGAGAGACCAAAGCAACAGTCCTTACAAGATGGGAACTCCAAACACATTGCTGCTGGTAAGAGCAAACGAAATGAAGGGATTTTTTGAGAACAACTTGACCAACGACGACCGCACGTCTTTCCTTTCAACCTACAACAATACGACACATTCGTACTCTTTTTCTAAATTGAACCGATTGATTACGCATATATTCAGCGAAATACGTCCAGAAATAGAAAAGGGCGAAGCGGAATGGGAACGTTGGAAAGCTGAAAATCCTGATTGGGATAAAGTATTGCTGATACCCGTCACGACCGAAACCGACACACAAGGCAACGTTATCGAAATCGGGAATGACTTAAGCGTAAATTCCGCCATGCTGGTGGGAGGAGAAAACCTCAACGAATCGGCAGACGAAAGCCAAAAGATACAGATGAATGTTATCTACACGCAACCCAAACAGGAATGACCGGTTCCCCGAACTACAGGAACCTATATTAATATAGCACACAGATAACACGGATATATAGAAGCCACGGATTTTAAAGTCTGTGTCAATGAGCCTTCCGCACCGTGTCATCTGTGTGCTTTTCTATCGGACACCTATTATAGTCAATCAGAAATGGATTGCGAAAATGGAATGGAACGCAGAGACGCAGAAGCGCAGAGTTTTATTTTTATCAAACACAGAGGCACGGAGACACAGAGTTTATTTTTTGAGAGGACAGAGTTCTCTAAATTATCCCTTCGTGTCTTTGTGTCTCTGTGTCCGATTTTTTCGCAAACCAATTTACTATTAAAAAAACAAAAATAAAAACGACACAACCATGAAATTAGGAAAATGGATTGGCGGAATCATGGGATTCATGACCAGTGGACCGCTGGGAGCATTGGTGGGATTTGCCATCGGTTCCCTCTTCGACAAAGCGAACGATGCACAGACAGATTTTGGCACAGATTACAACAACCAAGGCCAACAAGACACCTATGCCAATGCAGGCCAGCGCAATAGCTTTTTGTTCTCCATGCTCGTCATGGCATCCTATGTCATTCGCGCCGATGGAAGAATCATGCATAGCGAAATGGAATTCGTGCGCCGTTTCCTCCGTACAAATTTCGGCGAAGATGCAGTGAACGAAGGGCAGCAAATCCTGCTCAATCTCTTCGATGAACAAAAACGGATGGATGCTGTCAATCCCTACGCCTTCCGCAACACAATCCATGAATGTGGCGCACAGATAGCCGCCAACCTGACATACAGCGAACGCCTGCAATTACTCGATTTCTTAGTAAAGATTTCGCAAAGCGACGGCAAAGTATGCCAACAAGAGATAGAAGCTTTGAAAGAAGTGGCACAGGCGATGCAACTTTCTGAAAAAGAAGTAGAGTCAATGCTTAATCTTGGAGGAGACTCACTTGTCGACGCATATAAGGTATTGGAAATAGACCCTTCGGCCACCGATGAGGAAGTGCGTGCCGCCTACCGGCATCTTGCCCTGAAGCATCATCCCGACCGTGTAGCTACCTTAGGGGAAGATATCCGCAAGGCCGCCGAAGAAAAATTCCAGAACATCAATAACGCCAAGGAACGAATCTACAAGGCGAGAGGAATGAAGTGAATATAATTAATAGTTAATAATTAATAATTAATAACGGTGGGGAATCCTTAACACTATATCCCACTATTCACTATTAATTATTAACTATTAACTATTCACTAATAAATAACATGGGGCACAAACTCCGAGAGGTTGTCGGTGATTTCGGTACGGTTCTCACGGATACCGATGCCTGCAGGCTCACCGCCTACAATCCACGAACCGATAACAGGATAACGTCCACTGTATGCCGTAGGCTTTACATACAACTGGTATACGTACGCCCCTTTATTATAATCGCCTGCCGTTTCACGAAGCAATGTATGTTCCTCCCAATTACGGATTTCAACCACACTCACATTATGCCCTTCGCGGGCAAAAACAGGTTTCTTGCAATATATTCCCGCTTCCGGACGTGAAAGGAAACACGGAAGCACGTATGGCGAATGAGGGAACAACTCAAAAAGAGTAGTCAAAATCGCTTTGTTCGACATCACCAACTTCCATATCGGTTCCAGCCACTTTACCGAAGCCAGACACCCCTCAGGGCTTTCGTCTGCCATCCATTCCCACGGATATAATTTAAAACATTGCTCGATGCGCTCACCGCTCGGGTCGTAAAAACATCCGTCTTGCAAATCCATATCGTTAATGTCGAGCACCCGCGTCGAATAGCCTGCTTCCATCGCTGTACTGGCCAAGTATTGCAACGTGCCTGTATCTTCATGATTCTCCAACACTCCCGCAAAATGAATATCACTTCCCATCGGGAAAATATCTTTCCACGATTGTACCAATCCCTCATGAATGCCGTTATATTGGTCGCACTCTGGAAATACGTCTTCCTTCCATTGCCATTGGATAACCGACGCTTCCAAAAGCGAAGTAGGCGTATCCGCGTTAAACTCCAGGATGCGGGGAACACCTTTCTCATCCAACATGAAATCGAACCGTCCGTACAAACTCAGCTCGTCCGCATCCCACGATTCCCGAATCCTGTGGCACACTTCAGGCGGAAGTTGCAAGAACCGCTCCATCCATTCGGGATTCCGTTCGATAATATACGCCGCCGCTTCACAATACATCCGGTATGCTTCGGCCGTGGCTTCCTCCAGCCGTTCTATCTCCTCCGAAGTAAACCGGTAATAAGCTTCCTCGCGCCAATAGTCACCATGAAAGTCAAAGCCCAAAGCCTCTATCTTCTCTTTATAATCGAAACGGGGAGATACATATTTTCTTTCCATAAAATTTTAACCGTATAAAAAATATATGAATGTCCTTGCAGAAGATTGTTATATAAACATCCGAAACGACGGTTGTTCACGCGCTCACGCCCGAAGACCGATGCGTAGTGCCGAACACGCGCCCGCTTGATTTCGACTTACTGCTTGCCGAAGGAGCGACTTTTACCCCCGAAGGCGCGTTGACACGCGTGCCGTTGGCATCAGTCCACGACCCTGTATTCGGATAATAATAATGGGTTGTGCTCAACCCGTTCATCGCCGACGGCATGAGTGCCCAGCGCATCAGCATCGCATTGTATATCCAACTATTACCCTGATTGTCACGATATTCTTCTTTATCTTTCGGATTCTCGGGCAACTCTGTCTTTTGAGTGCAGGCGGCAAGCGTCATCAGACACATCGCTGCCACCAAGAAATGACGTTTGTCCATATCTCATCTCTATTTAAAGTTTGGCTTTAAAAACAAAGATACAAAGAATATCCGAACTAGCAAGTAATACAGTCGAATATATCAGAAATTTGTTATCAAACAAGATGGCGTACTGAAGTTCGGATGCGTTTAGTAAGAAAACGGATTAACGCCCGAACAGGAAGCAAAGTTTATCCACTCCTTAGCCAGCGAATTGTCGGCACAAGCCGATTGCCAATATTTTACCATGCACTGTACAGGCCTGACCCCATACGATGCGTTGAAAAAGCAAATGGGCAAGGCAATCCGTTACATGAGCTGCGGAGACAAAGTGGAAATATGAGGTTCTTATGCCACCCCTATCAATTCGATATCGAATACCAATGTAGAACCAGCAGGTATCCCCGATAAAGAGAGTTTGCCGTATCCGCATTCGGCGGGAATGTATACTTCCCAACGGTCACCTGTGTGCATCCTTTGCAAGGCAATAACCCAACCTTCTATCACATCAGACAAACGAATGGCAAGAGGTACTCCGCCACGACTGCTATCGAACTGCTTACCCTCAATCGTACAGCCGGTATAATGTACGGTGATGATGCTTCGGGGCGACGGACTTTTGCCTTTGGGGTCACCCGGTGAAATCACCTTATAAAACACACCTTTCGACAAGGGAAACACACCTTCTTCTTTCGACTTCCTCGCCAACCATTCCTTGTTGGCCCGCATATATTCCTTTTTATCCATAACTAAGCAATAACAGTTACTTTATTAAGGGGGTATAGACACCTCAGCTTTTCAGCAGCAAATCCTCGTATTTCACCAGTGCTTGCTTCAAGAGCTGCACAGCCTCGTCCATCGTACCATAATATTCACCGCCAGAAGCATTCAGATGACCACCTCCATTGAAAAATTCCGCCGCTACTTTGTTGCACGGGAATGTCCCTACCGAGCGGAGGGAAATCTTAATCATATTCTTTTCGGTATCTTCCCGCAGAAAAGCCGAAAAGCAAATATTTTTTATTTGCAGAGGAATGTTGACAAACCCTTCCGTATCGCCTTTTACACACCTGAATCTGTTTTGCTCGTTCCGGGTGAGTGTAATCAGCGCAGCACGGAACTGCGGATATACCTGCATCCTGTCGTAGAGTACATACCCCATCAGGCGCAAACGGTCTTCGGAATACGTGTTGAAGACTTTGCGGTAAATTTCGTCTTTGTCGATGCCCTTCGAAAGCAGTTCGCTAATGATAAAATAAATCTCCTGATTGTTCGAATTGTAAGTAAAGCCACCCGTATCTGTCATCATACCGGTATAAATGCATTCTGCTCCCTCTTTCGTAATGTCCTCGAAACATCCCATACGGCATATCAGACGGAACACCAGTTCGGATGTAGAAGATATTTCGGGATGTGAAATAACTACTTGGCAGAAATCTTCCGGATTCAGATGATGGTCTATCAGGATTTTCTTGGCCTGCGCTTTCACCACGGGTGTCGCTACGGCATCAATACGGTTCAACGCGTTAAAGTCCAAACAACAGATTACTTCCGCCTCGGCTATTAGTTTATCGGCAAATTCTGCATACTTGTCGTAACGGACTATGTCTTTTGCCCCCGACATCCACTTTAAGAAGTCGGGAAATGCATTGGGAACAATAACATGGACATCTTTACCCTGTGTCTCCAAGAAATGAAGCAGGCCCAACGAAGAGCCTATTGCATCGCCATCGGGCGACACGTGGGAAACAATTACTATCTTATCGGCGTGCTCAAAGCATTTCGCCACCTTGTCAATATTGGCTTGAAGAATGATTTTTGATAACATATCCAGCATTTTGAATTTGGAGCGACAAAAGTACGAATAAAAAGTGACAAACAGAAAAATGTAATGAAGTTATTGGCAGATAAAATCGGGAAAGCAGACCGGTGATTCTTATAACCGTACATTCCGGGATGTATCCGTTTTCACTTCAATCCCTCCAAGCACCCGGAGCAAAGAATCGCGCACGATAGCAAACTCCGCACGGTTGGCTTCGCTTATCGGCTTCTTGGGCTGCGACTTGATAGTAAGCGGATTGACGGGCGTACCGTTATCGTAAACACGGAAATCGAGGTGGGGACCGGTGGAGAGGCCTGTGCTCCCCACATAACCGATGACTTCCTTTTGCTTCACTTCCGAACCCACCTTGATGCCTTTGGCAAAGCCCGAAAGATGCATATAAGTTGTGGTATAACGGCTATTGTGACGGATTTTCAGGTAATTTCCCGCTCCGCCCGCCTGGTATGCTTTGGCTATTACCTTTCCTTTTCCGATGGCATAGACAGGTGTACCTTTCGGAGCAGCGTAATCCACCCCATGATGTGCCCGATAGCGGCGCAAGACAGGATGAAAACGGCTGTTCGAGAAGCGCGAAGAAATGCGGTAATAGTCGAGCGGAGCTTTCAGGAACTCACCTTCCAGGCTGTTGCCATCGGCATTGTAATAGAGTTCCTCACCATCCTGTACGAAAGGGATGGCATAATAAATGCTGTCTCCGTGAGCAAACGAAGCCGCCAATACGTGAAAGTTCTGCAAGGCTTTTCCCTCGACGGTTTCCTGCTCGTACCATACACGGAACTCGTCTTCCTTTTGCAAGCCGAAGAAGTCGATGCTCCACCCGAAGATGTTCGAGAGGTCAAGGGCTAATTGGGGATTCGTATCGCATTGCTGCATTGCTACCCATAGCGATGATTCCACCCGTCCACCCACGGTTTTGCGTTCCCATGTCACCGGATTTTCTCCGCGTGTCACCTGGTAATCCTTACGCAAATCGAAGACAACATACGACTTTGGACTTTCTTCGTAGACAAAATATTCCTTTTGCGGAATGCTGTCTTTCGTAGAGAAGACCGCATAGGCTTGCCCGTCTCTTATCTTACGCACATCGAACACTCCCTTTGCCTTTTCCGTCAACTGGTGCACTTCGGTCAGCGACAAGCCGTGCTTCCGAAGAATGACGGAAAGGTTCTGCCCTGGCTCTACAATCCCATACTGGATTTGATAATCCGAAACAGGTATGCCATACTTGCGCACAATGTTATCCACTTCCGCCGAGTCGGTCACTTCCACTTCATCCAAGGGCTGTGCCAGGTAATGCATATATTGCCTTACCCCGACGACACCCAAAAACACGGCTATGACTATAGCCGCAATGATATATGCCCTTCGCTTTTTCATTCTTCAGGAATTAAGATAATCCTTCTATTTCTCCATTCACGATATCGATGTGCAATGCCTGAGGCTCTTTAGGCAAGCCGGGCATACGCATAATCTCGCCCGCAATGACCACCAGCATTTCCGCTCCGGCATTCAGCACGATGTCGCGCACATGGAATTCGAAATCCTTTGCCACACCATACTGTTTCGGGTCGGTGGAGAAGGAATATTGAGTCTTGGCAATGCAGATAGGGAACTTTTCGTAACCCAATGCCTCTGCCATCTTGATTTTCTTGCGTGCCGTAATGCTGTATGTCACTTCCGCCGCTCCATACAGACGAGTGGCTACTTTCGCTATTTTTTCCTCGATGCTGTCGGTTTCCTCGTAAGCGAAACGCAAAGGTCGCGAAGGATGCCGCCCGATGGTATCCACCACCAATTGTGCCAACTCAACGGCTCCGGCACCTCCTTCGGCAAAAGCATTGTTTACGGCAAAGCCTACACCCAATTCCTCGCAATGACGGCGCGCCAAAGCGATTTCCTCATCGGTATCGTTCGCATAGCGGTTGAATGCCACAACAACCGTCTGTCCGAACGAACGCAGGTTTTCGATGTGTTTGTCAAGGTTGGCGAAACCTTTTCGCAGACCTTCCCGGTTCGGTTCCTTGATTTTGTCGAGGCTCACACCGCCGTGCATCTTCAGGCCTTGTGCCGTAGCTACAATAACGGTCAGCTTCGGTTGAAGCCCTGCCTTGCGGCATTTGATGTCGTAGAACTTCTCCGCACCCAGGTCGGCACCGAACCCGGCTTCTGTCACTACATATTCGCCGAAGGTCATAGCCAGTTTCGTAGCCAAAACAGAATTGCATCCGTGAGCGATATTGGCGAACGGACCGCCGTGCACAATAGCGGGTGTATGTTCGGTAGTCTGTACCAAGTTGGGCGCAATAGCGTCTTTCAGCAATACCGTGATTGCCCCTGCTACGCCCAAATCTTTCACCGTAAAAGGTTTGTTATCGATGGTAAAGCCCAGCAAGATATTCTCAATCCGGCGCCGGAGGTCGGCCTCGTCTTTCGCCAAGCAAAGGATTGCCATGATTTCTGATGCCGGAGTGATGTCGAAGCTCGATTCACGGGTGATGCCGTTGGTCTTGCCTCCCAATCCGGTCACGATGTAACGCAAGCCGCGGTCGTTCACATCCAGCACCCTGTTCCACAACACTTCTTTCATCGCAAAACCGTTGTCCTGATTCTGATACATATAATTATCAAGCAAAGCGGCAATCATGTTATGCGCCGAAGTGATGGCATGGAAATCGCCCGTAAAGTGCAAATTGATTTTTTCCATTGGAAGTACCTGTGCATATCCTCCTCCAGCGGCTCCTCCCTTCATTCCGAAACACGGTCCGAGCGAAGGCTCGCGCAAGGCACAAAAAGCCTTCTTCCCAATGCGGTTCAGTCCCAAGGCAAGCCCGATGGATACGGTAGTCTTACCGATACCGGCTTTGGTCGGAGTAATAGCGGTCACCAATATCAGGTTGCTTTGCTTCACCTTTTCTTCGTCTATCAACGTTTCCGAAACCTTAGCCATATAACTTCCGTAATGATGCACTTGGTCTACCGGAATCCCGTAATTCTGGGCTATCTGCTTAATTTTCATCAGCTCCGTACTGCGAGCTATTTCTATATCTGACTTCATATTCGAAATTTTAAAATTGAAGCGCAAAGATAGTGAATTTCTTTCAAAGGGAAACCGCTTTATCAGGAAATAACACTAACTTTGCATTTGCATACACAAATACAAAATTCAAAACTAAAAAAGCAGATTTATGAAAAAGATTTTGAAAATTATCGGCTATATATTAGCCGGACTAATCCTTATCTTTATCATTGCCGCCTTACTCATCCGCTTCGTTTTCAAAGAGCAAATGATAGCATATACTTCTAAGCTGGAAGAAACAGAACGTATCGAATTATTACGTAATGCCACACCATACGCTTCCGATACGGCACATTATCATTTTATATATCAACAAGACACGCTTCAGGCACAAAAGATACGTGCATATTTCCGCCTCGACACCCTATTGACCGATTCTTCCGCAAGCACTTGGGATAAAGCTTTGACTTTAGCTAAGTTCGTGGCAAGCAATATCCCACACGCTAACCAAACGAAATATCCCGAAAAACGCAATGCTATCGACTTATGGAAATACACCCGTGAAGTAGAACCGGCATTCAATTGCCGCCTGCATTCCATCCTGTTGCATGAACTGATGCTATCGGAAGGCATTACCAACCGCTTCGTCACCTGCCTTCCGGCAGATACACTCGATTCGGATTGCCATGTGGTAAATTTGGTTTGGCTTCCCGAACAAAACAAATGGGCGATGATAGACTCGGACATGCAAGCTTGGATAAGCAATTCGGAAGGCACTCCCCTCTCGTTGGCAGAGATGCGGGAACGGTATATCTCCGGTTCACCAATGCAAATCCATCCCTTATTCGATAGCCTGAAAGAAGACTTCAATTATGATTATTACCGTTCGTATTGGGCAAAAAACCTTTATTGGTTTATCTGTTGGGAAGAGACGGGATATGGCAAAGAAGATTCCATGAGAGGACGGCAAATCACATTGGCTCCTGCCAGATTCACCGTCCCTGATGCACGTCCTTCAGATATACATACAACGGATGCCGAACGGTTTTGGGCTGCTCTAGATTCGATATAAGTAATATCCCTTTCCAGTCCCGCCTTGGCAGGACTGGAGTTTTACCCAGTCAGGATTCCAGTCCTATGCAGGTGGGACTGCAGTCCTACCCTATTGAGATTAGGGGAGGACTGGTATACCAAGTACAGAGCATCTATATGGATAATCCTGTTTGAAAGCTTAACGTTGAGAAAGTAACGATTCCATCAAGGCGAGGTCCATATTTACTTCGCCCTGCATCAAGTAACTCTCCCGCTTTGCCTTCACGGTGCGGTAGATTCCTTCCGCCTTTTCTTTGTCGTGCTCCATATACAAAGCTATAGCGAAAAGCTGGCGTTGCTTGGCACTACTCACCTTGCTATATGTCCGGATATATGCCACTAATTTATCGATAGCAAGTTCGCGGGCACGTTCCTCCTTCCCTACGACCAATGCGGTAAAAAGCAGTTCGGCTTCTGCCTCTTGCTTCAAGATACCTACCAGTTCCTTACTATGGCTTACCGCTTCTTCCAGCCGGACGTAAGCTTCCTTCCACTCTTCCCGGTCTTGCATCCGCGAGATTTCCATCAATGCTATGGTCGCTTGCAGCATATCGCCATAATCTATTTTCCCCTCCAAACGAAACCAGGCTTCGGGCATCTCCTTCGGACGCATTCCTTCTTGTATCAACGCGTTTATCCGAAGCTGGAGGACAAGGGCATGCTTGGTGCCGGAATTCTGCTTCAAGAGACGGAGCGAATACGCATCGTTCCCGATGCCGCCCATTTTCATCGGGATGCCGTTGAGCAAGCCCAAGAAAACCCCTATTCCTATAAACTGGATGAGAAACATTTTCCATAAAAACGGCATATCGTCTATAAGCACAAGCGGAACCAAAGCCACTAATACCGTCAGGAAATTCATCGCTACCCCACCTATATTATATAAGGTGACGGGAATCTCTTCATCGGGCTTTTCGGGAGGCGCCAGCAAGCATTGACCGCCCGTTCCGCTCACACTAAAGCGTTTCATGCGCACCTTCCCGCCTTGACGTATCCATGTAAAGCTGAAAATGCGGAACGACACGAAACGATAGCCCGAAGCCAATCCGCACATCAGGTGTCCCGCTTCATGCAGACTTACTTGAAGGAAAATGGCTATCAAGAAAAAAGCCAATGAGAGCAACGGAATGCCTATCACCTCTATTACATTGAGCTGTGAAAATTTTCCGATATATTCCGAAAACGACATGTCGCCGAACAAAACCAAACCCGCTCCCGCCGCAACCAATCCTATCAAAATCCCTACAAAGAATCCGCCTATAATTTTCAGTACTTGGTTCATCTTATATTGATTTATAGTTACGGACACAAAAATAAGGGAAATAATATAAACCTCCAAACAGATATTTCTTCGGCATACAGCTGCTTTCCGTATAAGGTTAATAATCTTCACGCTACAAAATCAATAATCTTGCCAAAAACACAGTTTACCATGGAATCTTAGGGAAAAATCCAAACAGGAACTGAAATTCCACAAAAACAAGCCTACAGTTATAAAAAAGCCCAGAACTCTTTCAAGTCCCAGGCTTTCCCTAAATAAATGTATACGTTTATCGGTTATTGAGCCAATTCTTTTTCCAAAGCATCGTATTCAGCCTTGTTCAATTTCCAATAAATGTTCAGCAAGAACTGTCCCCAGAGTTGTTTGTTGTCGGGAGCCAATTCTTTTGCCTTTTCATAATTAGGAACGGCTTTTTCGTAAAGCTCTTTAATCTTGGCTTCATTCTCCGCAAACTTCGGGTCATCCATTGAAATCTTGCTGTTTTCTTCTACCAACTGCTGTGCAGGGAAGAAATAGCAGTTACCCATTTGTGAATAAGATTCTGCCTGGAATCCTTCATTTTTGGCAATGACAGAATTGAAAGTAGCGATGGCTCCATCGTAATCCTTATTTTCATACTGCAGGACACCTTTTACATACAAGAAATACGGAGTCTCGTTCTTTGCCAAAATCTGGTCGATTTCAGCCAATGCGGTCGAAACCTGTCCTTTCTGGATGTAATAGTCCATCAGGTTACCGATGAAGTATTCTTGGGCCGGGAATCTTTCAGCACCTTCCTTGATGGTTTCCAGCCATTTTACAGAGTCGGTCGGCTCACCTTTTCCGTAAGCTTCTGCCAGACACATCAACGACCTGTAACCTTCTTCTTTGTGGTTCTTACCGATAGCTGCATATTTGAAAACCGCAGCTTTATCGTCCAATGAATTAGCCGCCAACACAGCATAATTGGCAATCAGCGGATTCAGCGTATCGTTTTTCACTGCTTCGTCTTCAGCAAACATCGGGTTTTGTGAAGCGTCCACATACAAGCCGAAATATTTCAATGCGCCTGCATAATTTCCGCTATTGTAAGCGTCAGAACCGGCATTGGTCAAGTTGGGACGTACACCTTTCAGCGTACTGGCAAGTTTCTTTCTCAATTTCGGTTTTTTCAGTTCACCACTTTGTACTTTAGCTTGTTCCACTTCATCACACTTCATGTAATACTCGAACATTTTAGCCAAGCTATTGTAAAGCTTTGCCGTGTCAGCCTGTCCATTCGGCAAATACAATTTCATGTTTTCGTCATCGTAAATGGACTTCTGGAAGTCACCTGCCAATTTCCAAGTCTCAGGGTCGTTGGCTGTAGAAGGGTCAACCAAAGCAGGCTCGATAATCTGAGCCGCTTTTACCGGATCACTCTTTGCCTTTTTGGCTTCTTTCACTACACTTTCTTGTGCCGACATGGCAAATGCAGTGAAGAACAGAGCTGTAGTCAATAAAACTTTTTTCATAACTGCTTTAATTTAAATGATACAAACTATTTATTTTACACGTTTCCTTGCGTTTCTTCTTGTCTGCCGGCAGAAGCCACGTCTGCTTCTCCGCCGTCATCAGGCATATCGGATGGCTGGTCATCGGCCACTACGCTTGCGTCTGCCTCGGTGTCTGAATTCACCTTACATACCGAGCCAATGCTGTCATTGCGTTTGCCCAAGTCTATCAAGCGGACTCCCTGCGTAGCACGTCCCATGATGCGCACGTCTGCCACTCTCAACCGAATCGTAATGCCCGACTTATTGATTATCATCAGGTCGTTTTCATCGGTCACAGATTTTATGGCGACTAATTTACCTGTTTTTTCCGTAATACTCAATGTTTTTACGCCTTTTCCTCCACGATTTGTCTTACGGTAGTCCTCAATGTCTGAGCGTTTGCCGTATCCGTTTTCAGAAATAACCATAATGGTTTCTTTTTGCGGGTCTTTGATGCAAATCATTCCTACTACTTCGTCTTCTCCGTCTTCGTCGAGCGTGATGCCGCGCACACCTGTCGCGGTACGTCCCATATCGCGGACGGCACTTTCATGGAAGCGGATGGCACGTCCGTTGCGGTTAGCGATAACGATTTCATTATTACCGTTCGTCATACGCACCTCAATCACACGGTCGTCCTCGCGGATGGTGATAGCGTTCACTCCGTTTTGACGCGGACGTGAATACTGTTCCAATACGGTTTTCTTGATGACGCCTTTCTGCGTGCAGAACAATACATAATGGCTGTTGATGAATTCCGTGTCATTCAGGTTTTTCACGCGCAAATAAGCGGTTACACTATCATCCGGTTCGATGTTAAGCAGATTTTGGATTGCGCGTCCTTTAGATGTCTTGTTGCCTTCAGGTATCTCGTACACTTTCAGCCAATAGCATTTACCTTTCTGAGTAAAGAACAACAGCGTGTTATGCATTGTTGCAGGATAGATATGCTCGATGAAGTCTTCATCACGGGTTTCGCTTCCTTTTGCCCCTACTCCGCCACGATGCTGCGTACGGAAGTCTGCCAAAGGCGTCCGCTTGATGTATCCCCTGTGCGAAATGGTAATGACCACTTCATCGTCGGCGTAGAAATCTTCCGGATTGAATTCTTCGGACGAATAAACAATTTCCGAACGGCGTTTGTCGCCATATTTCTCTTTCACCTCGATAAGTTCATCTTTGATGACTTTCTTACACAACTCTTCGTTCGAAAGAATTTCTTCGAAGTAAGCTATTTGTTTCATCAATTCTTCGTATTCGGCGTGCAACTGTTCCTGAAGCAATCCTGTCAGTTGACGCAAGCGCATCTCCACAATGGCGCGCGACTGAACCTCTGTCAGTTGGAAACGGTCCATCAAGTTAGTGATAGCCTCATTCGGGGTCTTGGCGGCGCGAATGATACGAATCACTTCATCGATGTTATCCGAAGCGATGATAAGTCCTTCCAGGATATGCGCGCGTTCCTTTGCCTTACGCAAATCAAATTTAGTACGCCGGATCACCACTTCGTGACGGTGTTCCACAAACAGACGAATCAAGTCTTTCAGGTTCAGCAAACGGGGACGTCCATGCACCAGCGCAATGTTGTTAACATTGAACGAGCTTTGCAATTCGGTCATTTTAAACAGCTTGTTCAATACAACGCTCGCATTGGCATCACGCTTCACGTCGATGACAATACGCATTCCTTCACGGTCGGTCTCGTCGTTGATGTAGGAAATACCGTCCAGTTTCTTTTCGTTGACTAACGAAGCGATTTTCTCAATCAGTTCCTTTTTGTTGACGTTATAAGGAATTTCGTTTACGATGATTTTGTCGTGTGTAGGATGTGATTCTATTTCGGTTTTGGCACGCATCACGATACGTCCGCGCCCTGTCTCGTATGCCTCGCGCACACCGCTTATACCATAAATATATCCGCCCGTCGGGAAATCGGGAGCCTTGATGTATTGCATCAGCCCGTCTACATCGATGTCATTGTTATCAATATAAGCAACGCAAGCATCTATCACTTCCGATAAATTATGTGTAGGCATGTTTGTCGCCATACCCACTGCGATACCCGAAGCTCCGTTCACCAACAGGTTAGGGATACGGGTCGGCATCACGGTAGGTTCCTGCAAAGTGTCGTCGAAGTTATTAGTAAAGTCCACCGTTTCCTTGTACAGGTCTTGCATCATGTCTTCACCTATTTTCTTCAACCGCGCTTCGGTGTAACGCATGGCGGCAGGGCTGTCACCATCTACCGAGCCGAAGTTGCCTTGCCCGTCTACTAATGGATAACGCATCGCCCAGTCTTGAGCCATACGCACCAATGCACCATACACAGACGAGTCGCCGTGCGGGTGATATTTACCCAATACTTCTCCGACGATTCTGGCGGCTTTCTTATAAGGTTTGTCTGATGTGTTTCCCAGTTCCATCATTCCGTATAAGATACGGCGGTGGACAGGTTTAAATCCATCTCTTACATCTGGAAGGGCGCGCGCCACGATTACCGACATGGAGTAATCAATGTACGACTTTTTCATTTCCTCCTCGATGTTGATTTTTATAATTCTGTCTTGTTCTTGCATTGAAACAAATTAAAATTAATACTACTCTTTACTTCGCTAAAATCACGCTAAAGTACGACTTTTTGTTGAATTGACAAAACAAATTCGTCAAGTTTTAGAAAAGGTTCTGATAACAAGCCCGTTAACAGAGTGTCTTAAAAAGATTACGGCCGAAATAAAATCGCCGCGAACCTTACGGGAAGCCGGCAAGCAGACTTTTTTCACTCAAGATACGACATACGCTTCCGATTATTTTGGCACGGAATTTGTTAAATAAACAAGGGAAATAAGGTAATATAAATAATATAATGTATATTTGCAGAATCGTTAATGTTACAACTATTCCGAAAGGGAGGAAAAAGAGTTTATGAACAATCAATTTACACAACGGGTTTCTGATGTTATCCAATACAGCAAAGAAGAGGCTAACCGATTGAGGAACAGCCATATCAAACCTGAACATTTGTTATTAGGATTGATAAGGGAAGGAGAAGGCAAAGCTGTCCGCATTTTAGAAAGCCTGGACGTCAACCTGCAACGGATAAAAACAGCGTTAGAGACCGAATTGCGTATGCAGGCGGATGCGCCGGATACTTATTCAGACGATATATCATTCGACATTCATACGTCCCGTATATTGAGAATGAGCATCCTGGAGGCTCGCTTTCTGAAAAGCCCGACTACCGACACTGAACATATGTTGTTAGCAATCATGAAAGAAAATCAGAACAAAGCTTCACAAATATTGGAAGAAAACAAAGTTACTTATCAAAAAATCTGGGATAAATTAGTACCAAAGACCGAACCGCAAAGCGGACTGGATTTTGGAGAAGAAGACGAGGATGAAGAAGACGGCATTAGCCGCCGCACACCAGAGAACGGAGGGCATACAACCCATTCGTCTGATTCACAAAACACTACACGTATCCGGCAACAAAAGCCCGATAATGACACACCGGTGCTTGATTCATTCGGTACGGATATGACCAAACTGGCCGCCGAAGGAAAACTTGACCCGGTAGTAGGACGTGAAAAGGAAATCGAACGTTTGGCACAAATCTTGAGCCGACGTAAAAAGAACAACCCGATTTTAATCGGCGAACCGGGTGTAGGTAAATCGGCCATCGTAGAAGGGTTGGCACTCCGCATTATCGAAAAGAAAGTATCGCGCATCCTATTCGGCAAACGGGTAGTAGCCTTGGATATGACTGCCATTGTGGCAGGAACAAAGTATCGCGGACAATTCGAAGAACGCATTCGCGCCATATTGACGGAATTGAAAAAGAATCCGAACGTGATTTTGTTCATCGATGAGATTCATAATATCGTAGGAGCAGGGTCGGCCGCCGGCTCAATGGATGCCGCCAATATGCTGAAACCGGCTTTGGCGCGTGGCGAAATACAATGTATCGGCGCCACGACACTCGATGAATACCGCCAAAACATCGAAAAAGACGGTGCTTTGGAACGCCGTTTCCAAAAAGTGATAGTCGAGCCGACTTCCCCGGAAGAGACGTTGCAAATTCTTCGCAACATCAAAGATAAATACGAGGAACACCATAACGTCACTTACACCGATGCCGCTCTCGAAGCATGTGTCAAACTGACAGACCGCTATATCAGCGACCGTCATTTCCCCGATAAGGCCATTGATGCCTTAGATGAAGCAGGCGCACGTGTACACCTTACTAATATAACCGTCCCGAAAGAAATAGAGGAACAGGAGCAGTTGATAGGTGAAGCGCAAAAGAACAAGACAGATGCCGTGCGTTTACAGGATTTTGAACTGGCGGCGAGTTTCCGCGACCGCGAAAAGACACTCATGGAGCAACTGGACATAATGAAAGCCAAATGGGAAGAAAGTCTTCGTGAAAATCGCGAAAAGGTAGATGATACGCAAATAGCCGATGTGGTTTCGATGATGTCGGGAGTGCCTGTACAGCGTATGGCACAAGCGGAAGGCAACAAGCTACGCGGTATGAAAGACGCTTTGCTTTCGAAAGTCATCGCACAAGACAAAGCGGTAGAGACATTGGTCAAAGCCATCCGACGCAGCCGTATGGGACTGAAAGACCCCAACAAGCCGATAGGTACCTTCTTGTTCTTAGGACCTACGGGCGTAGGAAAAACGCATCTGGCAAAAGAATTAGCGAAAGAAATGTTCGGCTCATCCGATGCATTGATTCGCATTGACATGAGTGAATACATGGATAAGTATACTGTGTCACGCCTTATCGGAGCACCTCCGGGATACGTAGGTTACGATGAAGGCGGACAACTGACAGAAAAAGTGCGCCGCAAACCTTATTCCATCGTTTTGTTCGATGAAATAGAAAAAGCACATCCGGATGTTTACAATCTGTTGCTGCAAGTGATGGACGAAGGCCGTCTGACCGACAGCTACGGACGGACAGTCGATTTCAAGAACACGGTGATTATCCTGACATCGAATATCGGTACCCGCCAGCTGAAAGAATTCGGCAAAGGCATTGGCTTTGCTGTACAGACCCGTGACGAAAAAGATGAAAAAGAATATTCGCGCAGTGTCATAACCAAAGCCTTGAACAAATCGTTTGCACCAGAGTTCATCAACCGCTTAGACGAAATCATCACATTCGACCAATTGGATATCGACGCTTTACAGAAAATCATCGATATTGAATTGAAAGGACTTTACCAACGAATGGAAGGATTAGGCTATAAGCTTGTAATTGACGATGAAGCGAAACGGTTTGTGGCATCGAAAGGATACGATGTGCAATTTGGCGCCCGCCCGCTAAAACGTTCTATCCAGAATCTTTTGGAAGATGGCATCGCTGAACTGTTGTTGAATGAAGAACCGCGGCCTGACGCAACCATTCATGTAAGCATGGATGCAGAAGGGAAAGAATTGAAAATGGAACTTGTCTGATTGTAAAAAACAGACAAGACAGGCAAGAATACCGACAAAATGTCAGACGGCTTCCGTCTGGCATTTTTTTTGCCGTACACCGGATGAATTTTGAAAATCATTAAAAACATAAATAATATGCAGAAAGGTAATATTGGGGTTACTACAGAGAACATATTCCCTATCATTAAAAAGTTCTTGTATAGCGATCACGAGATTTTCCTCCGTGAATTGGTTTCGAATGCTGTCGATGCGACACAGAAATTGAAAACATTGGCTTCTACCGGCGATTTCAAAGGTGAACTGGGCGACCTGACCATCCATGTAAACGCAAACAAAGAAGAAGGCACCATCACAATCTCCGACCGTGGATTGGGACTGACTGCCGAAGAAATCGATAAATACATTAATCAGATTGCATTTTCCGGAGCCAATGACTTCCTTGAAAAATATAAGAACGATGCAAATGCCATCATCGGTCATTTTGGCTTAGGGTTCTATTCTGCTTTCATGGTAGCAAAGAAAGTAGAAATCGTTACCCGTTCATACAAAGAAGACGCACAAGCCGTAAAATGGACCTGCGATGGAAGTCCGGAATTTACATTGGAAGATACCGAACGTGCAGACCGCGGCACAGATATTATCTTGCATATCGATGACGACTGCAAAGAATTCCTGGAAGAATCGCGTATCCAGGGATTGCTGACGAAATATTGCCGGTTCCTGCCTGTACCGGTAGCTTTCGGAAAGAAAAAAGAATGGAAAGACGGCAAACAAGTGGATACGGAAGAAGACAATCTCATCAACGACACCTGCCCTATCTGGACTAAAAAGCCCAGCGAACTGAAAGATGAAGATTACAAGAAATTCTACCGTGACCTTTATCCGATGTCAGACGAACCCTTATTTTGGATACACTTGAATGTGGACTATCCGTTCAACTTAACCGGTGTGCTTTATTTCCCGAAAATCAAAAGCAATATAGAGTTGCAACGTAACAAGATACAATTGTACTGCAACCAAGTGTATGTAACCGACTCGGTAGAAGGTATCGTACCCGACTTCCTGACTTTATTGCATGGCGTTATCGACTCACCCGATATTCCGTTGAATGTATCGCGTTCGTATTTGCAGAGCGATTCGAATGTGAAGAAAATCTCTACCTATATTACTAAAAAGGTAGCCGACCGTCTGCAATCCATTTTCAAAAACGACCGCAAAGAGTTCGAAGAGAAATGGGATGACTTGAAGATATTCATCAACTACGGTATGCTGACGCAAGAAGATTTCTACGAAAAAGCAAACAAATTCGCTCTCTTCAAAGATACGGAAGGCAAATATTACACATTCGAAGAATATCAGACTTTAATCAAAGACAACCAGACTGATAAAGACGGCAACCTGATTTATTTATACGCCAACAATACCGATGAGCAATATACTTACATCGACACGGCCAAAAACAAAGGATACAACGTATTGTTGCTTGATGGACAATTGGATGTGCCCATGGTAAATATGCTGGAGCAAAAAATGGAAAAGAGCCGTTTTACCCGCGTGGATGCTGATGTCATCGACCGTCTGATAGTAAAAGACGAACAAAAGGGCGAAGAATTACCCGAAAGCAAACGTCAGGTATTGACGACCGTTTTCAACGGACAATTGCCCAAACTGCAAAAAACAGAATTCCACATAGAAGCACAACCGATGGGTGAAACAAGTGCTCCGATTATCATCACACAATCTGAATATATGCGTCGTATGAAAGAAATGGCGAATATCCAGCCTGGTATGAGTTTCTATGGTGAAATGCCGGATATGTTCAATATGGTGCTGAACAGCGACCACAAGCTAATCAAACAAGTATTGAGCGATGCCGAAGCGGCTTGTTCCGAACAGTTAGTACCCGTAGAAGGCGAAATCGCCACTTTAAAGTTGCGTGAAAACGAACTGCATAAAGCACATGAAGGCAAGAAAGACGAAGATATTCCAACCGTGGAAAAAGATGAGTTGAAAGATATCGATAAAAAGCTGGAAGAGAAAAAACAACAGAAAGACGGCATCATCAATCAATACGCCGCCGACAATAAAATCGTGCATCAACTGATAGATTTGGCCCTGTTGCAGAACGGCATGCTGAAAGGTGAAGCGTTGACCAACTTTGTGAAACGAAGCATCGAACTAATCTAAAAGTCGGTTTTTCTTATAAAAAAGTGGAAACGCAAGACATAGGGTGTTATTTATGAAAAATAACGCTCCATGTCTTGCGTTTCCACTTTTTTTTTCTGTATCTTTGGCTATCCTAATAAAAACAGATACATGAACAAGATATTTTCCATCCTTTTATACTTATGCGTCTTCGCTTTGCCACTGAAAGCCCAGAAGGTCGGGTTGGTATTGAGCGGTGGAGGTGCAAAAGGAATTACACACATCGGCATTATTCGGGCGTTGGAAGAAAACAACATTCCGATTGACTATGTGGCAGGAACTTCGATGGGTGCCATTGTCGGTGCACTTTACGCCATGGGTTATTCACCTGACGATATGGAAAAACTGATCAAGTCGGACGATTTCAAACGGTGGTATACAGGAAACATCGAGGAACGCTACATTTATTATTTCAAGAAAAACCCACCTACCCCTGAGTTTGTCAATGTGCGCGTATCTCTCAAGAATCCGTTACGTAAGGTAAAAGCCCAGTTCCTTCCTTCCAGCGTAGTCGACCCGCTGCAGATGAATCTTGCCTTTTTAGAATTGTTCGGCCAGGCTACGGCTTCGTGCCATAACAATTTCGACCGCCTTTTTATCCCTTTCCGTTGTGTAGCTTCGGACGTTTATAATAAACGCCCGATTATCTTCAGCAAAGGAGATTTAGGCGATGCCGTCCGTGCGTCGATGAGCTTTCCTGCCATGTTTAAGCCGATTGAAATCGACTCAGTGTTGGTCTACGACGGAGGTATCTACAATAATTTTCCTACCAATGTAATGATGGAAGATTTCCATCCAGACATTATGATAGGCAGCGTAGTCAGTTCGAATCCTAAAAAGCCCAAAGAAGGAGACATCATGGGACAATTAGAGAACATGATTATGCAAAAAACAGACTATTCAATGCCCGATTCACTGGGAATCCTGATGACATTTAAATATACCGACGTAAACCTGATGGATTTCGACCGTTATGATGAACTGCACGATATAGGTTACAAACGTGCCATTCAACTGATGGATACCATTAAAATGCGCATTTCCCGCCGTGTCAATTACAGGCAATTGGAGCGGGAACGCATCGTTTATAAAAGCCGGTTGCCCGAATTCCGCTTCCGACAGATAAACATTGAAGGAGCAAACGAACAACAAAAACGCTATATCCGAAAAGAGTTCCACTCGTCCGATGACGAATTGTTTACATTGGAAAATTTGAAAAGTGGCTATTTCCGCTTGATGTCCGACAACATGATATCGGAAATCATCCCGCATGCCATATACAATGCATCAGACCATACGTTCGATTTAAATCTTAAAGTGAAATTCGAAGATGACCTTTCACTGCGTGTAGGCGGAAATGTCAGTTCAAACGGAGCCAACCAGATTTATGTAGGCGCTACTTATCAGAACCTGAACAACTATTCGAAAGAAGTTTCATTAGACGCCCAGTTGGGACAAATCTACAACAACTTGCAACTTTCCGGACGAATGGATTTTCCGACCCATATCCCTACTTCTGTCAGGTTGGTAGGAGCACTCTCTTCGTTCGATTATTTCAAACAAGAAAAACTCTTCACAAAAGGAAATTCGCCAGTATTTAGCAAAAAGAGGGAAAAGTTTGTGAAACTACTGGTGTCGATGCCATTCCTTACACGGCAGAAAGTTGAATTCGGCATTGGAATTGGCGACTTGCAAGACTATTACTTCCAGAAAAACGTTATCGACTTCAACAACGACCTGAATGACAAAAGCCATTACACGATATTCGGAGGTTCGGTAGCGTTAGAAGGAAACACACTAAACAGCCGCCAATATGCGACAGCTGGACGTAAAGAGCGTCTTGTCGCCAACATCTATACCGGAAATGAACGATATGAAGCCGGATCGACCGCAGACCCTTACAACGGCGAATACCGGTATCAGCAATCATGGCTGCAACTGTCATACGAAATGGAACATTATTATCCCCTTTCACCGAAATTTACATTAGGTAATTACATCCGGGCATATTATTCATCACGTAACTTTAGCCATAATTATACTGCCACCTTGATGCAAGCCGGCGAATTTGCACCTACCGCCCATAGCAAAATTACCTACAATGAAGCGTTTCGTGCAAATCAATTCATAGGAATAGGACTTATGCCTATTTACCAGTTCACTCCTGTCTTCCACGCACGAATGGAGCTGTATGGCTTTGCTCCTATTTTTCCCATCCTGCGCGACGAACATTCACAAGCTTACTACGGAAAGCTCTTCAGCCGGATAGAATACATGGGAGAATTTTCATTGGTAATCAAACTGCCTTTCGGAGCTATCGGCGCATACGTAAATCATTATAGCTCACCCAAAAAGAACTGGAATTTCGGGCTGACTTTGGGCTGGCAGATATTCGGGTCGCGATTCATTGAATAAAAAAAACAGAAAAAAGTTGCTCGAAAATTTGCATATATCACAAGAAGTGCATACCTTTGCACCCGTCAAACAAAAAGAGATGGCCGCGTAG